>Ga0209181_10001497_pt1 | contig 40810 bp, 44 predicted proteins | sample MAT05_FD_187208 | JGI IMG/M metagenome (GOLD analysis project Ga0209181, IMG submission 187208) | Freshwater microbial communities from Lake Fryxell liftoff mats and glacier meltwater in Antarctica - MAT-05 (SPAdes) (version 2) | ecosystem: Environmental > Aquatic > Freshwater > Ice > Liftoff... | reverse complement strand
CTGACCCAGCAGGCAATGACTGAGCTAGAGCAACAGATTCAGCGACTGCCCAACTTGCCAAAGTGGTTTAGGGCAATGATGGCTAAACCAAGTTGACCATTGGCTCATCTTTCTCATGGAGTTCTCTAAGTTTAATAAATGCTAAATAATTGCTTGCCATTGCCTTAATTGCGTTGACAATGCCTCTGGGTGCAACTACAGATTCATGACCAACACATCTACAACCGCTTGTTGCTCATGATGAAACCGCAGAAGAGAGCGTTTATTCACGATAAAACGCTCTCAAGCACTGGTTTTTGCCATCCTACCACCAAGATTCTGATGAGACTTAAAGCTTCTCTCCTGGTCACAGCGAGCTGCATGACCCTAGTACTCGCTATAATTGGTTTGTTACAGCCCACGACTCAACAGGCGATCAACGCGGAGTCAGGTACTGATGCGCTATCGTTGGCTGCCCCCTTACTACAACCGCCTCTTGCGCCGTCTCAATCGCCTGTCAACGCAAAGTCTATAGCTGAATCAGTGGATGCGCTCCTTGATCGCCTTAGCCTTTCTGCGACCGAGACGCATGAAACGCTCGATCGACGCTTCTCAGTGGACAAGTCGCTCGATCGCGTGAAACAAATCGATCAAGCATTGGCAAACGCCCGTACCGCTACCACCTCACAGCCGATAAACCGAGGTAAATCAGCAGTAGCAGGGAACGATCGTACGAATCTAGGCACTCAGATGCGCGCTCACAATTGGGCTGGAGCCGTCACAGGGACATTGAAAAAGCAGGATTACGAGATTAAAAAGCTGGAGCTGGCACTGGCACAAAAACAATTTAAAGATGGCGAGATCCCCAAGACAGCGCTCGTACAGAAGCAAGCAAGCTATCAAAAATCTGCCCGCGAATTTAAAATCTTCCTCAATTCCTTTAGAATTGCTGACTAGCCGATCGACTTGACTAGATGCTACGTTGACGCAGCTAAAATGCGATCGCTCTTTCAAAACGTTCTGGTTGGCTGAGGCGAGCCGATTCGTGAGACGGTCTGTTCAACGCGGTTAGCCGCACACTGATGGCTCGCTGACCGCTGACGGCTAAAACTTGAGTTTTGTTCACACATTTAGGACTGCTGTATGAGGATCGATCCGGTTGCTGCTGAAATTAACCTGCATACTCAATCTCCAGGGCAGACACTAGGACAAGTATTGGGGATTGATCTGGGTGGCAGCGCCATCAAATTGGGACGCTTCAACCAGGATGGTCGCTGCTTACAGGCGTTAACCGTACCAACGCCGCATCCAGCTACGCCTGACGCTGTGTTGGTGACAATGGTCGCAGCGATCGCCCACATTGACCCAGAACAGCAGGCGATCGCGATTGGTGTTGGCACCCCTGGTCCGACCGATGCCACCGGACGGATTGCACGTGTGGCAATTAACCTCAACGGTTGGCATGATGTACCGCTGGCAGACTGGCTTGAAGCCAAGACCGATCGTCCCACAGTGCTTGCCAACGATGCCAACTGTGCTGGCTTGGGCGAGGCGTGGCTCGGCGCTGGGCGCTGGTATCGCAACCTGATCTTGCTGACGCTGGGCACTGGGGTTGGTGGGGCAATTATTCTGGATGGCAAGCTCTTTACAGGGCATCACGGCGCTGCTGGCGAATTAGGCTTAATTACGCTTAACCCTGATGGACCGCCGTGCAACAGTGGTAATCGTGGGTCTTTAGAGCAATACGCCTCGGTGTCAGCGATCCGGCGACGAACAGGGTTGGAACCCGATGCGCTCAGTGCCAAAGCGATCGCAGGTGATGCCAAGGCTCTGGCATTCTGGCAGGAGTATGGGCGCGATTTGGGAGCAGGGCTAGCTAGCCTGGTTTATGTGCTGACCCCTGAAGCGATCGTCATCGGTGGTGGGGTCTGCGCCAGTGCAGATCTCTTCTTCCCAGCGATACAGTCAGAACTGGAAAAAAGAGTCTTATCCAGTTCGCGTGCAGGTCTACAACTGCTACGGGCTGAGTTGGGTAATCAAGCAGGCATGGTCGGGGCCGCACGACTGGCGTGGCAAAAGCACCTGGAAGCAGCGCGTTAGGCGCGATGAGCCTTCAGTTTAAAAGTTTTGAGTTGTTTGGAACTCCCGACTTTTGATTCCTGGCTACTGACTACACTCCTAGCCGATCGAGCACCGATCGCGTAGACACTATATGCCGATCGAGTCCCAACGCTTTTGGGTCAACGCCCAGCGCCAACGAGATCAGTTGCGGCAAGTGGAGCACAGGCAGCCCCAGTTTTTGCCCAATCACTTTCTCCACTTCGGGCTGACGAGAATCAAGATTCAGGTGGCACAGCGGGCAGGGCGTAACGATGCAGTCTGCACCTTGCGCGATCGCCTCTTGAATGTGCATCCCCGCCATTTTAAACGACTGATCGGTGGCATAGCTGGAGAGTGGCCAACCGCAGCATTGGGTGCGTCCGCGATAGTTTACAGGTGTAGCTCCGATCGCACGAAACACGTTCTCCATCGACTGCGGATTGAAGGGATCATCGTACGGCAGATGATCTTGAGCACGCAGCAAATAGCAGCCGTAGAAGGCAGCACATTTGAGTCCTGACAGTTTGCGGGTCACTTTTTGAGCAAGTGCCTCCAAGCCATAGTCCCCGACGATCGCCCAGAGCAAGTGCTTGACATCGGTGCTGCCTTTGTAGGGCGAACAGCCTTCTTTTTTGAGCAGCCCATTAATCTGTTCAACGTAGGCAGGATCACTGGTCTGACGTTCTTTGAGCCGCTCATCCACATGCCCAATCACACCCTGACAGGTGCTGCAATGGGTTAGCAACGGCAGGTTCAGCGACTCTGCCAGAGCAATATTGCGTGCATTGACTGTATCTTCTAAAAACTGCGAATCTTCCTTAAAGGTGCCAGAGCCACAGCAGGATGCTTTCTTTAGTTCCACTAGCTCAATCCCTAGTGCCTGGGTCAGCGCTTGCGTCGATTGATACAGTTCCCGACAGGCTCCCTGAGCGACACAACCAGGGAAGTAGGCGTATTTGAGCGTGGACGATGGCATAGCTGGTGATAATGCAAGGGACAGACGATCGAGGGGCAACGGCTCTTACTAACCGCTCACGTTACCGCGTGCCAGATTGATGCGGTTTCTCCACTATCATCCCCTTTTTCGATCGGAACAGCACTACAGGTTTTAGCCTTGTTGTGACAACCAGCAAACTCGCCAGCAGTTAGGTCTAGTCACCGCTTCGCCACTTTTTTATGTACCCTATCTTCTATGCTTAGAGTCTGCCGTCAGTTAGGAAAGCGTCCGTCAATGATTCGCACGGTCGCGCTTTCAGATAAGATCAGAGAATGTTTGTCATTGTCTGTTTTAGCACTGTGAGCACACAAGCGCTCGCATGACTGATTGTCAGGCATTCAAACAGGTTTCACAGCAACACTATTGCCGCCGCATTGATTGAGGAAGTTTATGACTGAGACAGAAATTTTTGACAAGGTTCAGAAGATTGTGGCTGAACAGTTGGGTGTTGAAACCAGTGAAGTCACCCCTCAAGCCAGCTTCGCCAACGATTTGGGAGCCGATTCTCTTGATACCGTTGAGCTAGTCATGGCGTTGGAAGAAGAATTTGATGTCGAAATTCCTGACGAAGCGGCTGAAGAGATTGCCACCGTTCAGTCAGCCGTAGACTACATCAATAACAAAGTGGCGGCATCGGCTTAGATGAAGTAGTGGGCAAGGGGCAGTAGGCAAGGGGCAGGCGGTAAGCATAAACGTCTAGTGCCTCTTGCTACTGTTCTTGGCTCTAGTGTCTTCAGCTTGGCGACTTTCTGTGTTCTGCATTCTGGGTATCCACCCGTAACGTTGAAGCCATGACAACTATCGATCGCAAGCGCGTTGTCGTCACAGGACTCGGCGCAATTACACCAATTGGAAACACCCTGACTGACTACTGGGAGGGGTTATTGAGCGGACGCAATGGGATTGGTGCCATCACTCTGTTTGATGCGGCTCGGCATGACTGTCGGATCGCAGGCGAGGTGAAAGGGTTTGACCCGCACGTCTACATGGATCGTAAAGAGGCGAAGCGCATGGATCGGTTCGCTCAGTTTGGTGTCTCTGCCAGTAAGCAGGCGATCGCCGATGCCAAATTCGTCATCAACGCTTTGAATGCAGAACAAGTCGGTGTTTTAATCGGCACGGGCATTGGTGGGCTGAAAGTGCTGGAAGACCAGCAAGAAATCAACCTGACGAAGGGACCCGATCGCTGTAGCCCGTTCATGATCCCCATGATGATTGCCAACATGGCAGCAGGGTTAACTGCCATTCACACGGGCGCAAAAGGACCCAACTCCTGCTCGGTGACAGCGTGTGCAGCGGGGTCGAATGCGATCGGCGATGCGTTCCGACTCGTCCAAAACGGCTACGCTCAGGCAATGATTTGTGGTGGCACTGAAGCGGCGGTAACACCGCTGTCTGTCGCTGGTTTTGCCGCTTGTAAGGCAATGTCCACTCGCAACGACGACCCTGCCCACGCCAGTCGCCCCTTTGATAAAGACCGGGATGGCTTTGTGCTGGGCGAAGGCAGCGGCATTTTGATCATCGAAGAACTGGAACACGCTCTGGCAAGGGGTGCCCGCATTTACGCTGAAATTGTCGGGTACGGTGCGACCTGTGATGCGTACCACATTACGTCTCCCGTCCCTGGCGGCGAAGGAGCCGCACGTGCGATTTCGCTGGCGTTGAAAGATGCTAACCTCACGCCTGACCAGGTGAGCTACATCAATGCCCACGGCACCAGCACACCCGCGAACGACTCGACCGAGACGGCAGCGATGAAAAAGGCGCTGGGTGAACACGCGTACAAGATTACGGTCAGTTCGACCAAATCCATGACGGGACATCTTCTGGGTGGCTCTGGTGGGATTGAAGCGGTGGCGGCAGTGATGGCAGTTGCTAACGATCGCGTCCCCCCTACCATTAACCTTGACAATCCCGACCCCGATTGTGACCTGGACTACGTGCCCCACCACAGCCGTGAGCAGATAGTTGACGTAGCGCTGTCCAACTCGTTTGGGTTCGGTGGACACAATGTCACCCTGGCATTTAAAAAATATCGGTAGTCTTTGGTTTCGCTCTGTCAGTCCTTCGTGTCCGTTTGCTTCACATGCCCTATTCAGGATTTAAGCCATGACGACAACGACCACTCGCTTCCCGATCGACCTTGGTGCTTACAAGCCGCTCACGCTTGACCCTGCTAATAAGACTCTGACTGCTGAACAACGAGAAACTCTTAAAGCGAACATTCAGCTTTGCCGTGATGCGATCATCTTCTTCACCGCCACTGGAGCCGCCCACGGAGTTGGCGGTCATACAGGCGGACCCTACGACACAGTGCCCGAAGTCATGATCCTGGATGCACTCTTTCGGAGCGCGCCCGATCAGTTTGTGCCAATCTTCTTTGATGAAGCAGGGCATCGTGTAGCCACGCAATACTTGATGGCAACCTTGCACGGCGATTTGCCTGCGGAGCAGTTGACCCACTACCGGGAAGCACATTCTCACCTGCCTGGACACCCAGAGCTTGGATTGACCCCTGGTGTGAAATTTAGCTCTGGTCGTCTGGGTCATATGTGGCCCTACGTCAATGGTGTGGCGATGGCAAACCCTGGTAAAACGGTGTTTTGTCTCGGCTCTGATGGCTCCCAGCAAGAAGGCAACGATGCAGAAGCGGCACGTCTAGCGGTGGCTCAGCACCTCAACGTCAAGCTCATTATTGATGATAACGATGTCACGATCGCCGGGCATCCCTCTAAATACCTTCCTGGCTTCACCGTTGCTAAAACCTTGGCAGGGCATGGGCTGAAAGTACTGGAAGGCAATGGTGAAGATCTGGACGACCTGTACGCTCGGATTGTGGAAGCGGTGACAACACCAGGACCGATCGCCGTCGTCAACAAGCGCCCCATGTCGGTTGGCATTGAAGGGCTGGAAGGCTCGACTCACGGACATGATGTGATTTCCGTCAAGCTGGCGATCGCCTACCTGGAAAAGCGTGGCTTAACGGCTGCGGTGGACTTTTTGAAGGCGATCGAAACACCCCAAAATCCCTACAAGTTCATCGGCGCAGGCGACAAGTGGGACTCCAACCGCAACGTGTTTGGGGATGCGGTGAATGCAGCGCTGGATGAGATGAGTGAAGCCGATCGCAAAGCCAAGGTTATCGTGATTGACAGCGACCTTGAAGGCTCCTGCGGTCTGAAAAAAATTCATGATGCCCATCCCGAAGTCTTCATCCCTTCTGGCATCATGGAGCGGGGCAACCTTTCTGCGGCGGCTGGCTTTGGCATGGAAAAAGGCAAGCAGGGCATTTTTGCCACCTTTGCTGCCTTTTTAGAAATGTGCATCTCTGAAATCACGATGGCGCGGTTGAACTACTCCAACTTGCTGTGTCACTTCTCTCACTCTGGCATCGATGATATGGCAGACAACACCTGCCACTTCGGCATCAACAACTTCTTCGCCGACAACGGACTGGATGACGGCTACGAAACCCGTCTCTACTTCCCTGCCGATGCGGGACAAATGAAAGCAGTCGTCAAAGCGGTTTTCCACGATCCAGGGTTACGGTTCATCTTCTCCACCCGCTCCAAAACGCCCAACATTCTCGATGCCAACGGCAAAGATCTCCACGGCGAAGGCTATACCTTCGTTCCTGGTAAAGATGAAATTGTGCGAGAAGGTACCGCTGGCTACATCGTCAGCTTTGGCGACGGGCTGTATCGCGCGCTGGATGCCGTGCATCGCCTGAAGCAAGAGGGTATCGATGTTGGTCTGGTCAACAAATCAACCTTGAATGTGGTGGATGAAGCGGCGATCGCCAAAGTTGGCGCAACTCCATTCGTGCTGGTTGCCGAAGCCTTTAACCGCAAAACGGGTCTGGGCAGTCGTTACGGCACCTGGCTTCTGGAGCGCGGCTTGACTCCCAAATACGCTCACCTCGGTACCCACAAAGAAGGCTCCGGCGGTCTGTGGGAACAGTATCCCCATCAGGGACTCGACCCCGATAGCCTCATCGCTAAAGTGAAAGAACTGGTTGGCTAACTTGCCAGACCAAAACCTCGGAGGTTTAAGCCACTACGCTGGTCGAGATGTCTGGTTCTTAGTAAAACCTCCGAGGTTTGCGTAAGTTGTCATGGACTGAGCGCTGTGGTCAACCACCCAGCCCTCAGTCCATCGTTATAGTGAGGCTACGTTGTCCGTTAAGAACCCGCTAGCACAGCAGGCGGCTAGACAGATTATGACCACTACTACACAACGATTGACGCTACAAGACTTTCTCAAGCTGCCTGACATTGAAGAATCGCCAGCTTGGGAATTTGTGGACGGATACGTTAGCCAAAAACCAATGCCCACGGCTCACCACAGCATTTTGCAGAAGCGTCTGACGGCTGCGATCGATCAGGTCGATTCCCCCTATGAAGCGTTTCCAGAACTGCGCTGTACATTGAGCAACAATTCTGTCGTATCTGACATTACCGTGATTCATCGAAATCGCGTTCCGTCTGACAATATTCCCATTTCAGGCGCGCCCGAGTGGATCATTGAGATTCTGTCTCCTGAGCAAAGCACCACAAAATTGATTGCTAAAATTCAAGCCTGCTTGGCAGAAGGAACATAACTTGGATGGCTAATCGATTCAACCGAGCGCGTTGTTATGGTGCTGTTACCCGATCGCCGCTTGACGCTGTTGAGCAATGGCGATCGTCTACCTGTCCTGCAAGATATCCCACTCGTTTTAACGGTGGATCAAGTCTTTGCTTGGCTACAACCATCATCAAAATAGCGTGAGAGGCGATCGCTCCTCGTCGCAGGTTAGATTAAGTCCACGAAGCCCAACACCTATAATTGAGTCTAATAAAGACGTTCTTGGTTCGCTTCGACGATCGCTCAAACCTTCAAATGGTACGATCGCACTACTATTTCGCCTCGTTCGCCGATGGCAGTTCGCACCGATCAAGATTCCCCCTGGAAAGAGATTTTACGCCAATACTTTCCAGAAGCGATCGCGTTTTTCTTCCCTGACTTGCATCGCTTGATTGACTGGAAGAAGCCACCTGAGTTTTTGGACAAGGAGTTTCAGCAGCTTGCCCCCGATACTGCCATTGGCAAACGGTATGCGGATCTTCTGGTTAAAGTCTGGCGCAAGCGGGGCAAGGCGATGTTCTTACTGCTGCACGTCGAGGTACAAGCCAAACCCGAAGCGGATTTTGCCGAACGGATGTTTATCTATGCCTTACGGATCTTCGATCGGTTTCGTCAGCCTGCGGTCAGTTTAGCGGTTTTGTGTGACGGCAATGCCACTTGGCGACCGCATCGCTACGAGTTTAGCTGTCCCGGCACTCATCTATCGTTTCAATTCGACACCGTTAAGTTACTGGACTATCAAGCGCAATGGCAGGGTTTAGAAGCCAACCGCAATCCCTTTGCCACAGTCGTCATGGCACATTTAAAAGCGCAGGAAACCAAACGCAACGCGAACCATCGTAAGGAGTGGAAACTCAGCTTGATTCGGCGCTTGTATGAATCTGGGTACAGTCGCCGAGACGTACTGCATTTATTCAAGTTCATTGACTGGGTTATGATTTTGCCAGAGGGGTTAAAGCAGGCGTTTTGGCTAGAGTTGAAGGCTTATGAGGAGGAACGCAAAGTGCCCTATATTACGAGTGTCGAAGAAATCGGCTTTGAGCGCGGCGTTCAACAAGGACGGCAGGAAGGACGGCAGGAAGGACGGCAGGAAGGACGGCAGGAGGAACGCCGATCGCTCGTTCTCCTTCTCCTCGAACAACGAGTGGGTCAGTTACCAGATGACTGGCGCGATCGTCTCTCTCAATTAAGCCTGACACAACTAGAAGCATTGGCAATTGCCCTGCTGCATTTCTCCACCCTTGCTGACTTGGAGGCTTGGTTAGCAAGCCGCTGAAAGTAACCAGCCAACACTGTGAGAGCAGGACGATGATAAATCGGCGATCGCAGCCACTAACCACTCTCAAAGACCATTTGAGATAACAAAATAATCCCGATTTCAGTATCGGTTGGCTTGCCAATGCCCAGAAAGCGATCGTCTTCATCATGCACGCGCAACGGTTGCTGAAGGGGTGACACTGCGTACATTTGCAGTCTTCCCGTGCCCGTCTCTTCTTGCGTTTCCGTGTCTGTCTCTTCTACCCAGTGATTCTCAGCATCAGGCTTGATTACAATGCGCTGCCCCTGACACCAGCGACGGGCGATCGCTGCCGACAGCGAAATCTTGCTTAAGTGTGTCAAAGCTGCCACTGGCTCAATAGGTTGGAAAAACCCCTGCTCTTGCTGTGCTTCCAGGGTTTCCAACGTCAAACTAGCCGCTAGATCAAAGCCACTGCTTGCCGTGCGCGTGAGTGCCGCCAGTGTACCGCCTGTCTTCAAGCTATTGCCCAAATCACGCGCGATCGACCGAATGTAAGTGCCCGGTCCACAAGCGATCGCGAGATCCACCTCCGGAAAAGCTCCCAATCGCCAGCCCAGCACCTCAAGGCTAAACACCTGCACCGTGCGGGACTTTACCGCGATCGTTTCACCTGCCCGTGCCAAATCATAGAGACGCTTACCCTGTACCTGAATCGCACTGTAGTTGGGCGGTACCTGCTGAATTGTGCCTTGAAACTGCTGTAGTGCCGCTGTTACCGTCACTAAATCTAACGTGGCAACAGGTCGAGCCAGTAGCGTTTCACCCTCTAGGTCATCGGTCGTCGTGCTGATTCCTAACCGCACGGTGGCTCGATACGCTTTATCCTGACGCAGAAATTGCAGGAGACGGGTGGCTTTGCCCAGCGCGATCGGCAACACCCCGATCGCAGCAGGATCTAGGGTGCCTGCATGTCCAACCCGCTTCATCTGCAACAGCCGCCGCACCTTGGCAACGCAATCGTGAGACGTAAACCCGACAGGTTTATTGAGATTAAGAAATCCGTGCATCCGCCTTCAGCAGTTTATGTTTATTGACCACTCTCATAGGCTAACAACTTAACGTGACGAGCCTATCGTCTTGTTGCTAAACGTAGAGAACCGACGACCAACGCATTGGCAGCACATTTGCAGTCCTCTTCCAGAAAAAGTCAGATGAAAGCACTCAAGCGAAAGACGTTGCAGCCTGTGAGCTTCTCTAGAACAGGGAAAGATGCTCTTTTGAATGACGCTCGCTCAGAGTTGTATTCTTCATTGTTGACATCAGCACGATCGCCCTCCAGCTTCTGCGGTGGTACCGTTACACAAGGAGTCAAATTCATTACTACTTCATGATGTGAAACGTAATAATTCATAAACAGACGATTGCTTTGGGCTATAGTATTGGCGCAAGTAGTTTTCCAAATCCACTTCAGATTCGATCGGTAAAAATTAGTACAAAAGCACGTTTTTCCTAAGTTTGAATTGCTTCACTAGATTTGATTAGGAGTTAACAACTGTAGGCTTGAATGACGTATCGCTATAAGTACATCTGCTCTCACCAATTAACTTTGGAGCCACTAGATCATAAGCCCAAAAAGCTTTAAAGCTTGCTCGTGATAGACCTCTCAATGCTTTGGAGTCAACATCCTTGAAACTAGGCTGCGTAGATCTTTCAGCGATTCTAATCACTATTTTTGCAACAGATCTATCGTTCTCCATCATTAAGGCTTCATTACTTTAGGTCGGTAAGGCTAATAATTTACTGGGCAATATGATTATGGAGAACCGATCGAATAATGTTGAACCATCGCTTAGCGAAATTGACGAAAGTGCGATTCAAATCGAAGAATGCCTAAAAATTCAGCTTAAACCTGCTGCTTATTGGCTAAAGCATATTAATTACCTTCGTAATGAAGTGGATAATACTATTTCGGTGATACTTAGCCCTGATCACGAGAAAACTAATCGTACCCTTTACGGCCAAATTTCTAAGCTGTCGGTCGAGTTGCCTTCCTTTAACAAGTCTCTGTCTAGCAAGCCTGTTCCTGATAAGCCTGATTCTGGAAGCTTACCGCCTACGATCGTGCAGTTGCAAGAGCTTGCCTCCAAGGCTCAGAAAGAGATCTACAAACTAAAATCACAGATTCAAAAAGAGATTCCAGCAACGAAGTTGAAGTAGCCCTCATAGATTAGCTACTGACATTGATCAATTTTAGTTGGCTGCATGGTTGTATCGATCATGACCTATGAGTGATTTCGCTCACGTATATCAGCCTGATGTAGCTGTAGCATTACCCTGTGGATTTCAAGGAGATGGATTCTTCCAGGAACTCCATCTCCATTGATCCAATCCAGTACTATACTAAATCTCAGTCAAAAACATTACGTAGTGCGAGTGCCTAATCGTCTAGGCAACTCTTTTGTGCTACGGGCTTGGCATTGTCACGGGGTAACGGCATCAACCATGCGTCTACGAACAGATGTGTAACATCGAGCATTATTTTTTAGAGATACGCAAAAGTATTCGTAGGCTCAAGAGAGTCGTTAATGTACTCGAAGAAACTGTCAACGTGCTCGAAGAGGCATTAGAAGAGTCTCCACGTCTAGGAGAGATCATTGCTGACCCAGAGCAATGGCTACAATTGTGGGCAGATCATATTGACTCTTTTAGAAAGAGCATTCGGGAGTACTATGGCATCTTCAAACAGTCCTCTCAAACATCGCAGCAACTTTCTCTGATACGCAACAGCATTTACTCATACAGCATTCAAGTGACTCAATATGTCCACCTTGTGCAAGCATACTGCCTGGGCTTGCTGTCGGAAGGCGGAGAAAACTGCTTTTCACAAATTGAGGAACGCATCAATCGTTTAAGTGAATCGCTTAACAACCTACCAGAGTTGACTGATGTTTCTCTTGTTAGAAATCGGTTACTTAAGTTTAGAAACCTGGTACTGGCGATCGAAACCATATTAAGCGAACAAGCTCTTAGCATTTCAGATGATTCAATCAGTTTAGGTGAAGAAGAGCTGGACAACTATCGTCAGCTTGTAGCTCTTTTACACAACGCTATTGCTACTTGGGAAAGTAAAATTTCACTCCACGAAAGCGAACTCAGTGATGTTGCTTCTGGTGCCGACTATCTTTTAGATGCCCGTGAGGAGATCCATCAATTTCTTGCTGACCTTAGCGACTACACCCGCTTAGTGCAAAAGATCCATCGAAACTTATTGGAACTCTAGTAGTCCGTCTAGCTCCTCAAAGGCGGCACCTTCGACGACAGGCTTCCACACTATTTTTAGGCAAAGGAACTGAGAGAACGAGGGTAAGCAAATTTATTAAGGATCGTGGATTAAATAAAACCGACAAATTGTTCGTAGGTAGGGGCGCACAGCCGTGCGCCCCTACGGAAAACGCCGAGGTGATTAAATTCTTGTTCCTAAGCTAGCTGCTAGCTTGCACCACTTGCAATAGCCTCCCTACAATACATGGCGGCGATCATGGGCAAAGTCTGTTGTGGGTTTTACGTTCCCGAAGAGTAACGGACTAAACCCGTTAACCGAGCTGCGTTCAACCGATTGCAAGGGGTTGAAGCTCTTAGCCCTGCTGCATTCGAGGGTGGGTGATTGGAAAAAGTGCGAGATCTCAGCTAGCGAAAGGCTGACCTCAGCGTCTACTGGCTGTAGCTAGGGCGATCGCTCTGACTGGAAGCCATGACCGATCTCGCACTGGAGCGTCTGCACACAGAACAGGGGCGACGCGCAGACTGGCAGCTTTTCTGCTTATGCGTTGGCTTGTGTTGAACACATAAATTTTGTGTGTTGATTTTATAAAAAATGTTTATATAATGAATATGTCTTCAGCCAATCTTCATCATTTAGGAGAAAGGAACATGAGCACCGAAAGCTATGAACGCATCGATATCAAAGATCGGGATGGAAAATCCAAGCTCAAGCTAGAGCGCCCTCTCTTCGGCGACTTAACCATGTCTCACGAAGGTGGCAGAACCGTGATCCAGAAGACGGTCTGGCTCAGTGGCACAACGACTTACGTCACCGCACCAGATGAATCGATCAAAGCGGAAAAATAGTTGAGAAGCGAGTAAGAACCCGCGCAATCACTGGTTGCGCGGGTTTTCTACAGGAGGTTGTACCCCATGAACAAGCAAGTACCCCGTTACAACATCGCCCTACGGCTCACAGGCTGGCTTTTGAAAGGCATTTACATGCTGCTTTTGGTCTTACTTCCACTACATCTTGTGTTGCTATCGTTTCAAATCACCTTACCGCTGGCATGGCTTTTACCGTGCCTGGGCAGAACACTGCTGGTCGCTCTGATATCCTTCCTGGTGGGTGGCTTTTGGTCGGCATCTTCACGGTAGCGTTTGCTCATACCTGATTGAGACGAAACATGCTGCCTGACTAGCGATGGTTATGACTTAAGAATCGTCGCATTTGTGTGTCATTTGTGTTGACAAGCCACAATGAATATATGATATATTATGCAAATGTGAGATAGCGCGTTTGAAAGCGTTTTGCTAACTGTGCAAGAGTTTCCTGCTCAGTTGGCTGGTTGCGCTGTCTTCTTTTAAGGCTGTTTTTGCTTAAAAAAGCTAAAGGAACACTGAATTCTGCTTTGAGTTAACCGACTTGCTAGCAGCTTCGGCGCTTTGATCGCGTGTGTTTTGCTATGGGATGATCTTTGCTGATTTTGATGAGAAGGTGTGAGAAACGATGACTGCTGCGAAAAAGAAACGTTTAAATTTAGACTTAACCCCGGAAGCCTACGAGTTGCTCCAAAAGTTGGCAGATGAATCTGGCAAGAATATGGCAGAAGTTTTGCGAACCGGGTTGGCGCTGTATAACATTGCTCAAGAGCAGCGACACATCGGTCGTACTCTTGGTGTCGTTGAAGGAGACAGGGTTGTTAAAGAGATTCTCATTACCTAGTGGTTCGTCAGTTTTGATTTTGTGCGTAGACTGTCTTTGAAAGCATCTCTAGCAAACGCTTACAAAATTTGACTACACACAATTTTAAGCTTGACAGTCCACTAGAGCAGTCTTGGACTGTTTTGGTAAAAGACTCCCCTGATTTTTCCGTTAAGTACGTTGTGACTGAACGATCGGTGAGCCTAAAAGCGAAAAAGAGCCTGCAAAAGTAGGCTCTTTTTCTTGCTGAAAATTTCTACCATACTGACAGCGATCGCAGCGAGAAAGTGCTGGTTACTGCATTAAGCTTCCTTGCAGCGTTGGACTGCGCTGAGCCATGATCGGAAAGTTTCTTGCCAGGATGCCCCACTTAATGCCAGCAGTACCTTTCAAGGTATTGCCTTCAACCCGTCCGTCAAATTGAATCACCCCTTGCTGTCCTTGAATCGTTTCGGAACGGCTAAACGTGAGGCGATCGCCCGTCAGCGCAATGTTGGGGATCGTGTACTTCTTGCCATCGGCGATCGCTTCACCCTTCACTTGCTGAAACTGTTGGGTAAAGCGAAGCGTGTAGGGTTGACTGCGACCAGAGGCATATTCCACCCGTCCCTGCCAATCGCCTGCAAGGCGCTCAGGCACAACCCAGTAGTAAAGCATTTGGGGTGCTGTACCGGGGACTGTAATCGTTTTGTCTGGTTTCCAGTCGCCAAGCGCCGCCGTGCGAGAAACAATGCGCGTACCTGGTTTAAGGCTACTCAATTTGGAGCGCAGCTTCAAAGCCGTCTCAGGGGATGCGTCAAGGTTTACCACGGTGGCTTCACGCACATCGGCTTGCAAGAGATCTTGCTGGAGGAACTGGGCGCGATCGCCGACACCTGCTTGCTGAGCGTTTGTCTGGCTCGCCTGCACCAGTGCGGGGTTTGTTTCTATCCCCACACTCCGTCTAGCACCGGTATTTTTGACCGCCGCGATCGTCAATCTGCCATCACCGGAGCCGAGACCATACACCACATCGTCACGGGTAACGCCTGCCAGCTTCAGCATTTCGGCAATGACAGCATCGGAAAGCGGCACATAAGCACGATTGGACTGGTCTTGTGTGGGCGTAGCGGTCGATGACGGGACAGACTGAGCAATCGTCATGGCGCGATCGCCCATCCCACCCAAGAGCACGAAGCTCATACTAACCCCTAATCCTAATGCTCCCAGACCGATCGCTTTCCGTAATGTCACAGCCTCTACTCCCGTTTATTAGAACTTAGACAAAATACTTGCGTCACCGCGCTATCTTTCCGTTGCCTGATACCGTTGACTGATACCTACTCCTGGATAGGACTCATAGGCGATCGATTAGTTCCCAACCCCTTTTGACGAATTTAGTCTCGCTATCGCAAACCTCTGACCGCTTTTTGCTATGCTAGTGAAGTCTTAAAGCAGACCAAACCTCAGGGCTGCGCTGTCTGAATCAAGCTTTGTCTAATGTTTATGCTTAGATAATGCCTGGTCGGGCTACGGACATCGTTCAAATGAAAGAAGCTGGTTTTTGCAAACCAGCTTGTGCGGATGTGGCGGAATTGGTATACGCGCACGCTTGAGGTGCGTGTGGCATTGTCCTTGCGAGTTCGAGTCTCGCCATCCGCATTCTTTTTTAAAATTCTTTGCAGAATTTGGTAGATTCGGTTTGTTCAACGGGGCTATGTACTGCGGATCATTCACCCAGATTAGCTAACCACCTTTAACCGAGTGATCGTTCATGTCTTTATCTGCTGCCGCAGCGGCTTCTTCTCTTTCTGCGATCGCCCAGCAAACGCGTGACAGTGCGCGTCATCTGGCAATGCTGCCCGCCATAGCGAGAAACCAAGCATTAGAGGCGATCGCTCAGGCATTAGAAGCCGCTACTAGCGAAATTTTGGCGGCAAACAGGGCAGATTGTCAGGCAGCAGAGGTGGCGAACCTTTCAGCCGCACTGGTTGCCCGGTTGGAGCTGAATGAACCTAAGTTGAAAAGCGCGATCGCGGGTATGCGAGCGGTCGCAAGCCTGCCCGATCCGGTGGGTGCTGTGCAGCTTCATCGAGAGCTTGATCAGGGGCTTGTTCTGACTCGCATAACCTGCCCGTTGGGTGTGCTGGGTGTCATTTTTGAAGCCCGCCCCGATGCGGTGATACAGATTTCGAGTCTGGCGATTAAGTCGGGGAATGGTGCCATGCTCAAAGGCGGGCAGGAAGCTCTACGATCGTGCGAAGCGCTTGTAGCTGCTATTCACAGAGGGTTAGCTCAAACCAGTGTTGATCCTACAACCGTGCAACTGCTGACAACGCGGGAAGAAACGCTGGCATTGCTGAAGCTCGATCAATACGTCGATCTCATCATTCCCAGAGGCTCTAACGCGTTTGTGCGCTTTGTGCAGGACAACACGCGCATTCCTGTTTTGGGTCATGCTGAAGGTATCTGTCACCTCTATATTGATCACGCTGCCGATGTGCAAAAAGCAGTGGCGATCGCGGTCGATGCCAAAACGCAGTATCCTGCTGCCTGCAACGCGATCGAAACGCTGCTGGTGCATCAAGAGATTGCGTCTGAATTCTTGCTCGAAGCCGTGGTTGCCCTCCAACTTCGCAACGTTGAGTTGCGGGGCGACGATCGTACACGCGAGATCCTCAACATTACCGCTGCTACTGAAGCCGATTGGTCTACCGAATACAGCGATTTGATTCTGGCAATCAAAATTGTCGATGATCTGGACGAGGCGATCGCCCACATTCGTACCTACGGTTCCCGACATACCGAAGCGATCGCGACAGAAGACACTGCAACCGCTGCCACCTTCATGGCACAAGTCGATGCCGCAGGGGTTTTTCACAACTGCTCCACACGCTTTGCCGATGGTTTCCGCTATGGCTTTGGTGCCGAAGTTGGCATCAGTACTCAAAAAATGCCGCCACGCGGTCCCGTTGGGCTGGAAGGTTTAGTCACCTACAAATATCAATTGGTGGGCAAGGGGCAGATTGTTGCCACTTACGCTGGCTCAAATGCTAAGCCCTTTACTCATCGGGATTTGTAGCGTTTGGGAAGAAACCTTTCTACTGCCTTCGCAGGTTAGTAAGGTTAGTCTGCGTTTCTTGAATGCTATTGGCTATAGGCGGACTTTGTTCTTGTAGCGGCGGTTACTCAAAGCGGAGCCGCTTTGAGTCTACAACCGTCAGGAAAAGGCACCCCTGGCACAAATTCAATGTCCTGGAGTGGAATCAAGACAGGTGCTTCAAGCGCGTTCGATGACGTTGCACTCATGGTGAACCCTCTTATGGTCACATCACACGCTAACTGCCCCTAGTGTATCCCGTTGCATCGTTGTTAAAAGGAATCGCGATCGCGCCCAATCTGAATCAGGTTTAGAGCAACCCCAACTTGCTAAAATGGCAGCAATCGCTTCAGCACCGTCAACGCTCATGGTTGCCAACTCTACGTTCTACATCAGTCCAGAAGACTACCTCGAAGCAGAACGGGTCAGCCCGATTAAGCATGAGTACCGTCGGGGTCGGGTCTATGCAATGGTCGGTGCTAAAAAGCCCCATGTGATCATTGCCGCAAACTCGACGACCCTTTTGAATGTGCATCTACGAGATCAACCTTGCGTTGTCATGGCTTCTGATATCAAGGTGCGGCTAGAAGTGGCAGATTGCTACTACTATCCTGATGTGGTAGTCACCTGCGATCCCAGAGATTTGGCTGGAACAGAGGACTTTATTCACTATCCCAAGCTGGTGATCGAGGTATTGTCTAAATCCACTGCTAAGTTTGACAGCAGCGAAAAATTCACCGATTACCAAACCTGCTCCACCCTGGAAGAATACGTACTGGTCAGCCAAACAGAACGGTCGATCGAAGTCCGCAGCCTGACCAACGGCACCTGGAACGTTGCCACGGATCAAGGAGATGCTTCTGTGACGTTTCACAGTCTTCACTGGTCAGGGACGTTGGCAGAGATTTATCAAAAAGTCACCCTGGCAGAGGGTGCGATCGCGTCTCCCCCAACAAATGCGTTAATGGAGAAAAGCGCGCATCCTTAGGGACGATTCATGAAAGCACCGAAACCCAGCGAACAACGTCTTGTGCTAGAGGACATAAGCTGGCAGCAGTTTGAGGCAATCCTGGCAGAAACGGGAGCCGATCGCACGTCTCGCTTCACGTTCGATCGCGGTCGTCTAGAAATGATGACACCGCTGGAAGAGCACGATCGCTGCCACAAGCTGATCGAGTCGTTGATTCTTGTGCTGGTTGAGGTTATGAAGCTGCAAGTAGAAGGCTATAAAGCGCCGACACTGAAACGTCCTGATTTGGGTCTGGCAGTGGAACCAGAGACAGGGTATTACCTCCAGCACGTTGCGGCAGTGCAGGGAAAGGCAGCGATCGACCTTGCCCTTGATCCCCCACCAGACTTAATTCTGGACGTTTCTCTGAGCAAAAGCACATTGGATCGATTAGCGCTTTATGCCGCCTTGAGCGTGCCCGAAGTGTGGTGCTATGTCAGTCAGCCGGGGGATGATTTTTTGAAGGGACAGTTGCAAATTTATGGTTTAGACGCTCAAGGTTATGCTGTCTCTGCCTATAGCTTCGCGTTTCCGTTTTTGCCTGCGGGTAGAATTCTTCAGTTTATTGATGAGAGCGATGCGTTAGGGTTGATGACGGCACTGCGATCGCTGCGCGCATGGCTGCAAGATGTCAACATTTGAATTGGCGTGAATTGGCGATCGCTCATTAAGGTGAATCCATGAATTCTGTGACCAAATTTCTGAACGCGGTGCCTGTGCTGCCAGCCGTTGACATTGCCGCTACGATCGCCTTTTACGAACAGCAACTTGGCTTTACAGCGGAGTTTCAATCTGATGATTACGCGGGTTTGCGGCGTGGTGGCGCTCAACTTCACTTGTGGCAGTGTGGCGATCGACAGGTTGCCGAGAACACAAGCTGCCGCATCAACATCAGCGGCATCGCGCCACTCTACGAAGAATATCAGACGCAGGGCATCATTCATCCCAACGGTGCCCTTGATACAAAACCCTGGGGCATGAGCGAATTCACCGTCCTGGATTTGAATGGGAATTGTGTTGTCTTTGCTGAAACGCCTGCAACCAGTAATCGACGCGATCGTACGGATTAAGAGCGGTAGACGTAGTTAAACGTAGGGTGCGTTGGGCGCAGCCGTAACGCATCCGTTCCTTGAGCGGGTTACGCTATCGCACCGATCCTACGATGGCTGACAAGCATTGAGACTCAATTCCAGCCGCAATAACTTTAGCAAACGTCAAAGCTCGATACAATAAAGCCTGTTCTCCTGGCGTGGTTTCTGTTATGTCTGCCCCGATCGCCGCTCCGTTCTCTGCTGAAGACATTGCCGCAGAAGGCATCAAGCCAGAGGAATACGAAGAAATTGTGCGTCGTTTGGGTCGCCATCCCAACAAAGCCGAGTTAGGTATGTTTGGGGTGATGTGGTCAGAACACTGCTGCTACAAAAATTCCCGTCCGCTGCTGAAGCAGTTTCCCACCGAGGGCGATCGCATTCTGGTTGGTCCTGGTGAGAATGCAGGCGTGGTGGATCTGGGTAATGGTCTGCAACTGGCATTCAAAATCGAATCGCACAACCATCCGTCAGCGGTTGAACCATTTCAAGGTGCAGCGACCGGAGTCGGTGGCATCCTGCGCGATATCTTTACGATGGGCGCACGTCCGATCGCCCTACTCAACTCTCTTCGCTTTGGTTCTCTAGAGGATGCCCAGACTCGTCGTTTGTTCAGTGGTGTGGTGTCTGGCATTGCTCACTATGGCAACTGTGTGGGTGTGCCAACGGTTGGTGGCGAAATCTACTTCGATCGCGCCTACTCCGACAATCCCTTAGTCAACGTTATGGCACTGGGCTTAATGGAAACGCCAGAGATTGTCAAATCGGGTGCGAGAGGCATCGGGAATCCTGTCCTCTATGTGGGTTCGACCACGGGACGGGACGGCATGGGTGGAGCCAGTTTCGCTAGCGCGGAGTTGAGTGAGGCATCAATGGACGCTCGTCCTGCGGTACAGGTCGGCGATCCCTTTCTTGAAAAAGCTCTCATTGAAGCGTGTCTAGAAGCCTTCAAAACGGGAGCTGTCGTTGCGGCTCAAGACATGGGTGCGGCGGGCATCACCTGCTCCACTGCTGAAATGGCAGCGAAAGGTGGCGTGGGCATTGAATTCAATCTGGATCGAATCCCGGTGCGCGAAACAGGCATGGTGCCCTATGAATACCTGCTCTCCGAATCGCAAGAACGGATGCTGTTTGTCGCGCACAAAGGACGTGAACAAGAACTGATCGCCATCTTTGAGCGCTGGGGACTGCACGCTGTTGTGGCAGGCACCGTCATTGAAGAGCCGATCGTCCGCATTCTGTTTCAAGGCGAAGTTGCGGCTGAAGTCCCCGCTACTGCTCTATCCGACAACACGCCTATCTACCATCGCGAACTGCTGGCAGAGCCACCCGACTACGCCCGCAAAGCCTGGGCATGGAATGCTGACAGCCTTCCCCCCTGCACTCCCGAAGGCATCGAAATCAATGGCGTGCAACACACGTGGAATGATGTGCTGCTGCAACTGCTGGCAAGCCCCACGATCGCCTCCAAACACTGGGTTTATCGCCAATACGATCATCAGGTGCAAAACAATACCGTGATGCTCCCTGGTGGTGCCGATGCCGCGATCGTCCGAGTGCGCCCGGTAGAGACGTTACAGGTAACGTCCCTACCGGGCGTGGCTGCCACGGTAGATTGCAATCCCCGTTACGTCTACCTCCATCCCTATGAAGGCGCAAAAGCCGCTGTGGCAGAGGCAGCGCGTAACTTAAGCTGTGTCGGAGCCGAACCGTTAGCGGTCACCGATAACCTGAATTTTGGTAGCCCCGAAAAGCCGATCGGTTACTGGCAGTTAGCTGAAGCCTGCCGAGGATTGGCAGAAGCTTGCAGAGCATTCAGCACACCCGTGACTGGCGGCAACGTGTCACTCTACAACGAAACGCTGGATGCAGACGGCAAGCCCCAACCCATCTATCCCACACCCGTTGTCGGCATGGTCGGGCTGATTCCTGATCTAACCAAAAGCTGTGGTCAGGGCTGGCGGACAGAAGGTGATCTAATTTATCTGCTAGGAGCGCCCACAGAGAGTGCTGAGTTAAGCGAATTAGACAGCTCTGATAACTCAAAACTCAAAACTCAAAACTCAAAACTTCTGACTCTAGGCGGCTCCGAATACCTCGCAGTGATACATCACACGATCGCTGGCATCCCTCCCATCATCGACTTTGAGCTAGAGCGTCAGGTGCAAGCCGCGTGTCGTGAAGGCATTCGGCAGGGTTGGGTTCAATCTGCTCATGACAGTGCTGAAGGTGGATTGGCAGTTGCGCTGGCAGAATGCTGTTTAAGTGGTCAACACGGTGCCACAATCGCCCTCTCACCCTCATCATCCCGCCTTGATCGTCTGCTCTTTGCCGAAGGCGGCGCGCGCATTATTGTGTCGATCGCCTCTGCTGTTCAAGCCGATTGGGAAGCTTATCTAAAGCAGCAGCAGCTCCCAGAAAACTGGCGTGAGATCGGTACTGTCACTGCCCAACACTCGTCTTTGCAGATTGGCACGAAAGCAGATCCATTGCTGATCGATGTCGCTTTTGAGGACATGGGCGAGCGCTGGCATCACGCGATCGAGCGGCAGCTAACGCAATAGCTAAGGATCGTGGATTAAATAAAACCGATAAATTGTTCGTAGGTAGGGGCGCACGGCTGTGCGCCCCTACGGAAAACGCCGAGGTTATGAAATTCTTGTCCCCAAGTTGTACCAATTTAAAGCATGACGGCTACAGATCCAATCGCTGGGTAGGGGCAAGGCATTGCCTTGCCCCTACAAGATGTGTCGTCTTTTCAATTCAAATTGGTATTAGTTGACCGTCATCAGTTCCTCCTTGGGTGCAACCAAGAATCGGTGGCGTGATTGTTACGATGTAATCGTCAGTTGATGAGAAGATTAAAGAAATATTAAGCGATCGCGATCGCGTCTTAATCTTGCTAGTCAGCTTTGGGCTTTAGACCGTCTCACTCTCCAAGCCAAATTTCAAACGCCTTTAGTTTTTCCCCTAAGGTTCATAGCCCCAGTGCCCATTGCTTGAATGCGCTTTTTCCCAATTCCATCCACAATCAGGAGCTGCACCTTCGCATGACCCCGAACCAACCCTCACCTGTTAACAAGCCCCTTGCTCAGTTGCCTCCGCTTCTAGAAGAGTCAACCGCTCCAGACAAACCAGAAGAAGCCTGTGGCGTTTTTGGCATTTATGCACCACAGGAGGACGTTGCCAAACTGACCTACTTTGGACTGTATGCGCTTCAGCATCGGGGGCAGGAGTCTGCGGGCATTGCCACCTTTGATGGCGATCGGGTTCACTTGCACAAAGAAATGGGGTTGGTGTCACAAGTCTTTAGCGAGACGATTTTGGGCAGTCTGACGGGAACAATGGCGATCGGGCATACCCGCTACTCCACCACAGGCTCTAGCCGAGTTGTCAATGCTCAGCCTGCCGTTGTGGAAACTCGCCTGGGTTATTTGGCGTTGGCACATAACGGCAACCTCGTAAACGCCCCCGACCTACGAGAGGACTTGCTGCAAAGCAACTTTACACTACTTACCACCACCGATTCGGAAATGATTGCGCTGGCGATCGCCGAAGCAGTGAACAATGGCAAAGGGTGGTTGGAAGGTACCATCAGCGCCTTGCACCGCTGTCAAGGCGCGTTCAGTTTGACGATCGGCACACCAACCGGGATGATGGGCATTCGCGATCCCAACGGCATTCGTCCACTGGTCATCGGCACACTGCCCCAAGCAACCCCAACCGACCCACTACGCTATGTCCTGGCATCGGAAACCTGTGCCCTGGATATTATTAGCGCCGAGTATGTACGTGATGTGGAGCCAGGAGAACTAGTTTGGATCACCGAAGACGGCTTGGCATCGTTTCATTGGACAAAGGAAACCACACCCAAGCTCTGCATTTTCGAGATGATTTACTTCGCACGTCCCGACAGTGTGATGCAGGCTGAAAGCCTGTACAGCTATCGGATGCGGATTGGTCGTCGTTTGGCGATCGAAGCTCCCACCGATGCCGACATTGTGATCGCCGTACCCGACTCAGGCATTCCAGCCGCGATCGGCTACTCTCAGGCATCCGGCATTCCCTACGCAGAAGGACTGATCAAAAACCGCTATGTCGGTCGTACGTTCATTCAGCCCACCCAAGCCATGCGCGAATCTGGTATCAAGATGAAGCTGAATCCGTTGAAAGACGTGCTGTTTGGCAAGCGCGTGATTATTGTGGATGATTCGATCGTGCGAGGCACCACCAGCCGCAAAATCGTCAAAGCACTGCGCGATGCTGGCGCTACTGAAGTCCACATGCGCGTCTCCTCGCCCCCTGTCACTCATCCCTGCTTCTACGGCATTGATACGGATAGCCAGGATCAACTGATTGCCGCCACCAAATCTGTTGCCGAAATCGCCGATCAAATCGGCGTAGACTCCCTCAGCTACCTGTCCTGGGAAGGCATGTTAGACGAGACGCGCCGCGACCCAAACAATTTCTGCTCTGCCTGCTTTACGGGCAACTATCCGGTGCCAGTGCCCGAACCCATCAAACGATCGAAGCTGAAGCTAGAGGCGATCGCCACACTAGAGACGGTCACCACGGGCTAACTGCTAGAAACCGGGTTTCTTCTGGTGCATCGACGGTCGCTCAGCGCTGCACGACAGAAACCCGGTTCCTTTAGGGTCTAGGTCATCTGGTGATTGAAGTATTCTGATGTTGTCAACCCCGATCGGCTGGAGCGTCGCGTGTAGTTCTTCAGCATATAGTTCAAGTCGTCTGGAAAGAGCGAGGCGGTCAGCGCATCGTGAGGCGTAATCACGCCGCCCTCATAAAGGTCAAACAGTGCCTGATTGAGCGTTTGGCTGCCGTCCTTGCCTTCTTCCATGAGTTGATGAATCTCTTCGATCGCGCCCTTCTGGAGGTAATCTCGAATCGTATCCGTATTGAGCATGATTTCCAACGCCGCTGTGCGCCCGCCGTGGACTGTCGGCACCAAGGCCTGAGCAATCACCGCACGAAGGGCATCGACAATTTGAATGCGGACGGTTTCTTGCTCTTCGGGCGTATAGAAGTTGAGCAGACGCTTGAAGGCGTTGACCGAGCCTTTGGTATGCAGAGTGCCCAGTACCAGGTGCCCGGTGAGGGAGGCACGAATTGCGGTATCGACGGTTTCACGATCGCGCATTTCACCGATCAAAATGATATCTGGGTCTTGTCGGAGCGCTCCCCGCAGCGCATCTTTAAAGTCTTGGGTGTGCAGCCCGACTTCCCGTTGGGTTACGAGCGATTGGTTAGAGGTGTGAACGTACTCAATCGGGTCTTCGATCGTCACAATTTTGCGAGGCAGCGTTTCATTTACATGCCGCAGCATTGCTGCCAGCGAGGTTGATTTTCCAGAGTTGACCGAACCCGTCACCAAAATCAGCCCCTGCCGTTCCTCTGCCAAAACGCCCAAGATATCAGGTAGACCTAGCTTCCGCAGCGTCGGCACGTCTAGCGAAATCAATCGCAGCACCATCGCACCGCCCATGATCGATTGCGAGCAATTGACCCGGCACCGCACCATCCCTTCATACAGAATCGCAGTATCTAGCTCCTGCCGTACCCGAAACTGCTCTTGTTGCGCGGTTGATAGCGCTTCCTGCAAAAATTCTTCAAACTGGCGCGCTGTAATTTTGCCGTAGGTCTCCTGCTTGACCATCTTGCCTTGAATGCGGAAGCGTACAGGTTCACCCACTTGCAGGTGAATATCAGAGGCACGCTGCTTGCACGCATCTTCGACCATGATCTGTACCGTGCCCTGCCGCTGCACCTCTCGACCGGGACCATCCAGCGCGATCGCATTGAGACTCATTGCCTCCGTGCCCTGCGCAGTCGGTCCACAGTTGATGCGACCTTGCATAAAGCCAGGAATGCGTACATCAACGTCCAGCTTCCGAACCTCTAGATAGTGCTTGAGTTGTTGAGGCGTTAGCACTTCCTGGAGATAATGCCGAAACTGCTCTGGCGTGAGCGGCGAGAGATGATCCTGCGGCAGCAGTTTACCGCTCATGCGATAAAAGGGTGGACGACCCGGCTGAAGATACACGGCTGTTGCACCACGGTCGTAAGCGTCTTGAATGACAAACCGGATGGATGTACTCGCGTCAGGCTTCGATCCGGTAGCAGCATTAGTAGCGGTCATAACAAGTGGCTTCCAAAACGAGGAGAAGGTGAGCGTGAATCTCAGAGATGAGTCGTATCAGAATTTTGTGATTCTTTGTGCCAGAGCGGTCGATCGCCAGTGGTTGAACGATACTATAAACACAACTATTTAACTGGACTCGCCAGCGTTTCCGCAACCGAAAGAGGCGATGAACTAAGAGTATAGTCTTTTAGACAAGCGCCTTCAGGAGGATTGCCTCTGACGGGACTGGTGCTCCACGCTAAAATGTTGCTCCTGTAATCTAATTTACCCGGCGAAGGTAGAGCGCTATCACATAAGCTTCAGTGAAGTTTGATGAAAGTTTCATCAAGCTTTGTGGCTTGCCGTTGTTTGTTTTAACCACGTTATGGCGATCGTCACAACATTTAGAGCATGGGGATCAAAGGGGGATTGAGGGCGTTGCCCCCAGCCAGCTTTCGACCTGAGCGCTCAAGCCGAAGGGGGTTCCACCGTTCGACTGAGCGCTCACGCCGAAGCCCCTGCACCCCGTCCTAACCCATCTGCCTATTGCTGCTATATCTACGAGAGTCGTAATGCCCTGCTAAGACGGCATAGCGGTTTTGTCAACTAACAGCACGACAGCATACGCTGAAATACCTTCTTCGCGTCCGGTTGCATCAAGCTTTTCGTTCGTGGTGGCTTTAATGCCGATCTGATCCGGTTGTAGCTTGAGGGCAGTCGAGAGGCGAGCGCGCATTGCCTGGATATGTGGCTTTAACTTTGGACGCTCTGCCACGACCACTGAATCAATATTGCCAATTATCCAGCCTTTGTCTTGAATCAGGCGATCGACTTGAGTTAACAGCGCCACGCTGTCTGCCCCTTCCCATTTAGGGTCTGTCGGCGGAAAGTAGTGACCAATATCGCCCAAGCTAAGCGCCCCCAACATGGCATCCATAATGGCGTGAGTGAGCACATCCGCATCACTGTGCCCCAGCAAGCCAAATTCGTGCTCAATCGTGACCCCTCCCAAAATGAGCGGACGATCGCTGACCAGGCGGTGAATATCGTATCCGTTGCCAATCCGAATGTTCGTCATCAGCCTACAGCGCTCAACGCTTCGATTATAGGTTGATGGGAGTGATCCGCTAGCGGCTATCAGCTATCAGCCTGACAACCCAAAGACGGCTAACCGCTAACCCGCTAAGCAATGGGCACTAAATCTGCATAGTCCGATGCCAAATCAGCTTCAGTTAAACTGTCGATCGGATCTTGCGGTGTCCAGAGCAGCTCAAAGACCAGTAGGAAGCGCGATCGCAGCGTGGTGATGTCTCCTAGCACATCGCGCAGCAGCGAGGTTGAATAAATCTCGTTGAAGAGGGGTGCATCATCTGCGGTACCCAGCAACAGTGTCACCACAATATAAGCCGCATGATCGCCAGAACTTTTCGGGAGCGGTGGCTGCTGACTGACCACTCCATTAACATTGGTTAGCGTTTCAGCGCTAAATTTAGCCCGTTCTTGCAGCGAGAATTTGTTGAACAACGCCTCTCCCGCTTCGCGGCTATCGACGGTTTGTGACCCTGCTAAAACGTGCGTCCAGAAGTCAACGTTCTCTAACAACACGCTCGCGGTCTCTTGCAGCAGCTCAAACAGCCCCTCTGGTGTAGCAGTATTCGCCCGTAGCGCAATGTCCGAGAATTGTGTCTGAAGACGCTTGGCGCGCGATCGCAACGCTATTTGCAGCCTGCTGATGGTCACAATATCGTTTGTTAACTCTAAGCTGTCAATGTCTCCGCTGCCTGACGTTTGTTGAAGATTCTGTTCCATAGCACCCTGTTCTTAGCGATGGGTTTCCAAAACATAAAATGTCGATTCTAAAGCTTAAGTAAGAGCATTTAACTAGCACAGACTTATGATTGCAGCAAATTAGCCTCTAAAAGAAGCATCTAGAGATAGAAAAAGCGCACCAAAGCTGCACAAGGCTCAATTTTTCTTTCTATCCCCCCTCCGGTATGAGTTGGACAGGAAGCAACACGGCGCTAAACCTGCTACCCAGATCAAAGCTGCACCATCTCCGTATACTCCGTCAGCAGCTCGTCATAGGTGAGGCTGTCCGCTGGATCTTGGGGACTCCACAACAATTCAAACGTCATCAGGTAATCAGAGGGCAGCGATGCTAGCTGCTCCAAAGCGTTGCTCAAGTCTTCCTGAGTACGAATCTGGCTAAAAAGTGGTTTGTCGTGGGCTGTGCCGACTAGCAGCGTCACAACGATGTAGGCGGCAGGATCTTCACCGGGATCAGGCTTAAAGCGATCGCGCTTACTGACTCTGCCACCCACGTTGGTCAGTGTTTCCACGCTAAACTTGCTGCGTTCAACGATCGAACGCTTGTTAAACAGGGCTTCTGCCTCCTCCCGACTTTTAACCGTTTGCGAGTCTGCCAGGACATGTGACCAATTTTCTGGCATTCTTAGCAGCGCCAACGCCGCTTCTTGAACCAGTTGCAGCAGTCCTTCTGAGGTGTCAGTATCCACTTCCAAGCTGAGATCGCTTAACTCTGACTGAATCGCGCGTGCTTCTGCCAGCAATGCCACCTGAATTTTGCTGATGGTCACAATGTCGTTATTAAGCTCACGATCGAGTGCAGTACCACCGCTTGCACCGCTCCTCATCGCCTTGAGTGCCATGTAAACCAGTCCGAAAACAACGATCGCGGACACACCAAGGAAAAGCAGCCCTACAATCCAACCCATACCGGAGTCGGTCGTCGAGGCTTGACCGTTGTTAGAACCGCCGTTGTAGCCACTACTGTAGCCATTGTTGCGGTACGGATCGTTGTAGATACCCGGTCCTACTGGCACTGGCACAATAACCCCGCCACCGTTGTAGTAGCGATCGCGCTGGTAGGAAGGACTGTTACTGCGGCTAGAGGAGCCGCTAGAACCAGACGAGCCGCCAGACGAGCGCGAAGGGGACGACCGAAACGAACCGCCACCACTACGACCACCACTGCTACGGGCAGAGGCTTCGGCATCAAACGTCACGTGTAAGCTGGTTGTGTCTGTGGCAGGCTGAAGGGTGATGGTGCTCGCCAGTAGGGTTCCTACAGCGATGGCACTGTAGCGCCGAAAGCTTAAATGTCTCATGATATTAGTTGAAGTTGTGATATGAGTCCGACTGCTAACGTTAAGGCTACCCAGATTCCATTGTAGGCAATCAGTTCGTGTGCAGTTTCGCCTTGCTACGATTCTTGATTGGAATCACCTTCAAGCCATTGGGTGTAAAGGTCAGGGCGACGATCGCGCGTGCGTTGAATTTGCTGTGCCTTGCGCCACTGGGCGATCGCCTGATGATTTCCTGATAGCAATACCTCTGGCACAGCCCATTTCCGAAAGACAGATGGGCGAGTGTATTGGGGAAAATCGAGCAGTCCATCCTCGAAGCTTTCTGCCTTCAGGGATTCGGCTTTGCCCACCGTACCGGGTAACAAGCGAATCACCCCGTTGAGCAGCGCCAGCGCCGGAATTTCGCCGCAGGTCAGTACAAAATCGCCGAGTGAGACTTCTCGCGTGACCAGATTTAGCACTCGTTCATCGACCCCTTCGTAATGCCCACAGATGATGACAAGCTGCTCACAGTCGATCGCCAACTGCTGAAACATCGGTTGGCACATCGGTTCACCTTGGGGTGTCATTAAAAGCACTGCGCGTCTGGGCAAAACTGGTAAGGACTCTACAGCGGCAAAAATGGGTTCGGGCTTCATCAACATACCCACGCCACCGCCGTATGGTTCATCGTCCACCCGATGATGCTTGTCGGTTGTAAAGACGCGTGGATTCGTAAAATGTACAGTAGCAATCTGCTTCGCTAACGCTTTACCGAGTAACCCCGAACCAAGGGGTGAAGCGAAAAAATCGGGAAAGAGGGTGACAAGATCAAAGCGCATTGCAGTTGAACTGTAGACTAGAGAACGCTGGCAAGCCTTAGCAGTCTCGGTTTAAGGTTGACCGTCTCAACCCTAGCAGTTGAAGCAAAAGATTGAATAAAATTTTGTGGTTGGTTCAATGACGTTCCAACAATCTGGCATGATGAAGCCTGGGAGAGTGGGCAGCTTGAAGGTGATTTTTTTTACCTGCGACGCTCGTACTTAGCGTCTTAGTCCCCGTCTTTTCAATCGTTTTTGCGCAGCAAACACTATGATGAGGACAATGAGCGAGGCTGACGGCAAGATGAATAAAGGCAGCGTCTACACCTCAGTCATGAAACTATGGGAGCGCTTCTTCCCGATCGCGCCCGAGCTTGTAGCGTCGCAAATCGAATTTCAGGTCCTTGGAGAGAACATGCCCCAATCTACGAAAACTGCCATCATGGTGATTGGGGGAGCGGAAGATAAGGTGCATGGACGGGAGATTCTGCAAAACTTCTTCGGTCGCTCAGGCTCTGCTGAGGCTCGGATTGCCATCATTCCATCTGCGTCCCGTGAGCCTGCCATCATTGGCGAGCGCTACCTGACTATCTTCGGAGAGATGGGCGCAAAGGGGATTGAAATTTTGGACATTCGCGATCGCGAACAGTGCGAAGATCCTTTAATGCAAAGCTATGTCGAAAACTGTACGGGCGTTTTCATGACGGGGGGCGATCAACTGCGTTTGTGTGGGCTATTGGCAGATACCCCCTTGATGAAAACAGTGCGTCAACGCGCGCAGCAGGGCGACATTACGCTGGCAGGGACGAGTGCAGGCGCAGCCGTTATGGGTCATTATATGATTGCAGGTGGGGGCAGTGGCGAATCGCCTAACCGCTCCTTGGTCGATATGACGACGGGGCTGGGCATCATTCCCGAAGTCATTGTGGATCAGCACTTTCACAACCGCAACCGGATGGCTCGGCTGATGAGCGCGATCGCGGCTCACCCGGATCGCATGGGCATTGGCATTGATGAAGATACCTGTGCGCTCTTTGAAGGGGATGGTACGCTGCAAGTGATTGGCAAAGGCACCGTGACCATTTTGGATTCGAGTGAGCTTTGCTACACCAATCATACGAAGGTTGGTGCAACCGATCCGCTAAGCATCGGTAATCTCCGGCTGCACATTCTCAGCCACAGCGATCGCTATGATTTCCACAAACGGTTGCCCGTTTTTTCTGGTTGTAGCATTGCTTAGCGTCGCTCTAGCGATGAAGTTAAGCTCATGTGGTGTAAAGCCCATTGCCAAGTGACTCTTGAGTTCACTGCACAAGTCTCCCACTGGGGGTATTCTTTCAAACCCCTGCCCCCAAGGGGTTTTGTGTTTCCAAAAAGGTTTCGAGTCCGAAATTCCTTATATTTTAGCCCCAAAATGTTCGTGATGAACAGTCTAGCGGGTTTTGAGGGTTTGAAACTGGGTAGTCGTGCCCTACTCTATCCTCTTAACCATCCACAAGCTTTCCAGCCATACAAGGTCTGAACCTGGCACTCAATCACAGTCATCAGAGTCCTCCTAAATTCAGCGTCATGAAAATACTCAAAATACAGACATTACGTGGTCCCAACTATTGGAGCATTCGACGTCAAAAGCTCATTGTGATGCGTCTGGATTTGGAGGATCTGGCAGACAAACCCTCGCATGTAATTCCCGGTTTTTATGAAGGGCTGACGGAAGCCTTACCCAGTTTGATTGAGCATTTTTGCTCTCCAGGGTGCCGGGGTGGGTTTCTGAGCCGCGTCAAAGAAGGCACCATGATGGGGCATATTATCGAGCATGTTGCCCTGGAAATTCAGGAACTGGCAGGTATGATCGTCGGGTTTGGACGCACCCGTGAGACTGCCAACCTTGGCACGTATCAGGTTGTGTTTGAGTATCAGGACGAGCAGGCGGGGCGCTATGCGGCAAGAGCGGCGGTACGTCTCTGTCAAAGCGTCATCGAAACAGGGCACTATCCCAAAGAAGAGCTGGAGCAAGACCTCCAAGATTTGCGCATGTTATGGGCAGAGGCATCGCTGGGTCCCAGTACCGAAACGCTGGTGAAAGAAGCCGATGCACGCGGTATTCCGTGGTTTCAACTCAGTGCGCGTGCCATGATTCAGTTTGGCTATGGTGTGCACCAAAAACGGATTCAAGCCACTCTCAGCACCAGCACTGGCATTCTGGCAGTGGAGCTTGCGTCGGACAAGGAAGGCACGAAGCAGATTTTGCGTGAGGCGGGGGTTCCAGTTCCTCGTGGTACGGTCATTAGCTACCTGGACGATCTGGAAGGCGCGATCGCCGATGTCGGAGGGTACCCGATCGTGATTAAGCCGCTAGATGGCAATCATGGGCGGGGAATCACGATCAACATCACCCACTGGGAACAGGCAGAAGCGGCTTACGATGCGGCTAAAGAAGTTTCCCGAGACGTGATTGTTGAGCGCTTTTACCAGGGGAGCGACCACCGTGTTCTGGTGATCAATGGCAAAGTTGTAGCAGTGGCTGAGCGTGTACCAGCGCATGTGGTGGGCGATGGCAAGGCGACGATCGAACAACTCATTGAGCAAACGAATCAAGACCCGCGCCGGGGTGAAGGGCACGAGAATGTGCTGACGAAGCTGGAGGTCGATCGCACCACCTGGCAATTGCTGGAGCAGCAAGGGTATAGCCTGGAGACTGTATTGCCGGAGGGTGAAACGTTTTCTTTGCGAGCCACTGCCAACCTCAGTACGGGTGGTATCGCGGTCGATCGTACTGACGACATGCACCCCGAAAACATCTGGCTAGCGCAGCGTGTTGCCAAAATTATCGGTCTCGATATTGCGGGGATCGACGTGGTGACCGCCGATATTTCCCGCCCACTCTCTGAGGTGGATGGCGTGATTGTCGAAGTGAACGCGGCTCCCGGCTTCCGAATGCACGTTAGTCCTAGCGAGGGCATTCCTCGCAATGTGGCTGAGCCTGTGCTGAGTATGCTGTTTCCATCCGGCGCTGCCAGTCGAGTGCCGATCATTGCGCTAACGGGTACCAATGGTAAGACCACAACGACTCGCCTGGTTGCCCACATCTTCAAGCAAACGGGTCAAGTGGTTGGCTACACCACGACCGATGGCACTTATATTGGCGACTATCTGGTAGAACCTGGTGACAACACAGGACCGCAGAGCGCCCGCCTCATTCTACAAGATCCAACCGTCGAGGTTGCCGTCCTTGAAAGCGCTAGAGGTGGTATTCTTCGGTCTGGCTTAGCCTTTAACGCTTGCGATATTGGTGTAGTGCTTAACGTGGCGGCAGATCATCTGGGCATTGGCGATATCAATACGATCAACCAAATGGCACAGGTGAAAGGAGTTGTTGCAGAAACCGTCATGCCAGGAGGGTATGCCATTCTGAATGCGGATGATCCCCTAGTGGCAGCGATGGCCGATCGGGTAAAGGGGCAAGTGGCTTACTTCTCTATGGAGCCAGAGAGCGCGCTGCTTCGATCGCACACCCAGGAGGGCGGTCTGGCAGCCGTTTACGAAAATGGCTATCTCTCCATCCTCAAAGGTGACTGGACATTACGGATTGAGCAGGCGGTGAATGTGCCCCTCACCCTGGCAGGACGTGCGCCCTTTATGATTGCCAATGCGCTGGCAGCAAGCTTGGCTGCGTTTGCTCAGGGGGTACACATCGAAGCGATCCGCGAGGCACTAATGACCTTCCAAGCCTCGACCGAACACACACCGGGACGCATGAATCTGGTTAACCTTGGTCGCTATCATGCACTGGTCGATTACGCCCACAATGCACACAGCTATGAAGCGCTAGGCGGCTTCGTGAAAAACTGGCCCGGTGAGCGCATTGGCGTGGTTGGTGGACCTGGCGATCGCCGTGACGAAGATTTCGTGACGCTGGGCAAACTGTCGGCACAAATGTTCGATCGCATCATCATTAAAGAAGATGAGGACATGCGGGGTAGAACACGAGGCGAAGCCGCGCAGTTAATTAGCCAGGGCATTGCCCAAGCAAAACCAGAGGCTCGTTACGAGACGATTTTGGATGAGGTCACAGCCATCCATACGGCGTTGGATGCTGCATCGCTCAACGGGTTGGTCGTCATTCTGCCCGAAAGCGTCAATCGTGCCATTAGTTTGATCGAAGCTCGCCGTCCGGAGCAACCGCCCAACCCAACGCCCGCTACCGTAAAGCCGATGGCAAACGGGCAGTCAAGCGTCAATGTCTCTAGCCCTGCTGAACAAAAGCAGGCTGTTTCGGAACTCAGCTCAGACGAATCAGTGGAGTATGTCAATTTCAGTCGTTGATGGCGCGGTCTTGAGAATCAGCGATGTCTGTCGATGGGGAGCAGGTTACAATTTGTCTAATCATGCTTTAGAGCGGTAGGGCGATCGCCATGCTCCCAGACATTTTCCTTCCAGACATCACCGATCTGGTTATCGAAGACAACGAGCCAGTGGATAACATCCAGTCTGCCAAGCAACAGCGGTTACTGGTCGAACCGCTCTACACCTCTAAACCCATCGATCCCCCGTTTCTCGCTGACGCGAATGTGGGACTGTTTTATGCCGTCGAACAACCGCCACTGGTGCCTGATGCTTTTTTGAGCGTGGGTGTGACCGCCCCAGAAGATTGGAGCAAAAAGGAGAACCGCTCATACTTTTTCTGGCAGTTTGGTAAAGCGCCTGATGTCGCCATTGAAGTAGTCTCCAACCGACGTGGCAATGAACTAGGCAGCAAGGTGCAGGATTATGCCCGCATCGGTATCACCTACTACGCTGTTTTTGATCCTTTGCGCCAACTTCAGGCAGAAATGGGCGATCAACTGCTCCAGGTTTTTGCGCTTACTCAGGGACGCTATGAGCCGTTAGAGAGCAACTGGCTGGAATCCGTCCAGCTTGGTTTAACGCTGTGGCAAGGCGAATTTGAAACCTGCCAGGGCACCTGGCTACGCTGGTCTGACCGCAACGGCAATGTTGTTCTTACAGGCGCAGAACGGGCAGAACAAGCAGAAGCACAAGCAAGACAAGCAGAAGCACAAACGAGACAGGCAGAAGCAGAAGCAAGACAAGCGGAAGCGCAAAAGAGACAGGCAGAAATTCGTGCCAATGAAGCAGAAGCCCGATCGCAAGCACTCGCCGATCGCCTCCGCGCAATGGGCATCGATCCCGATACGCTTTGAACGTTCAAAGCCACATAAAAAGCTTCTTGATCTGTCCGCTGCCTATGAACAGTGATGCCGCGATCGCGGGTTGATCGGTGTCGATTTCACGTGGAAGTGGTTAAAGCATGGCGGGTTGCTCTGCGAGATTTGTCGCTTTGAGATGCACGCGATATCGAAATCTTTGAGGCAGCACGAGCCGAGAACGCTGTGATGATGACGAATTAATCGCTCCCTTAGTTAGAGACTCCCACGCTCTGCCCTAACTTGTAGACACGCTGCGATGGCATCCTTAATGTTTTCAAGGGCTTCTTGTCGCGTCTGACCTTGACTCACGCAACCCGGAATGCTGGGACACTCCATAACCCAAATGCCATCCTCATCACGATCGAGCGTCACATTAAACCTCATAAAATCCTTCTGATCAAAAAGGTATATCTTATCGTTCTGCCGTTAAACGCCCAATTCGCCTATTTCTTCTACGTCTTTAGCGGTTATGGCGATCGTCGGCAAAGGACAGGCTATTAATCGATGCGTGAAAAGAGGTGGACAGTGCCTACCCTACTAAGTGGGTGACTTTGAGTTAACCTGAGAGTGATTGTTGGCATGAAAGACTTGCTATGAGTGTTCTTATTTCAGATGAAATCCTACAAGCATCGCAACTGACCCCTAGCGAGTTTCGTCAAGAGATCGCGCTGCACCGATTTCAAACTGGTCGTTTAACGTTGGGTTACGCTAGTAAGTTAGCAGATATGCCCCTTAATGCTTTTCGTCAACTCCTGAAGCAGAGGCACATTCCGCTTTATGCTTACGAGGTTGAAGATTTAGCGCTAGACCTGAAGAACTTACACTAGACCTGAAGAACTTATAAAAGTTGAGGCGATTGTGACCGATGAATTCAACCACTAGCTTGCTCACTCGCATTACTCAAATCTCTGGTCAATGTGGTGGTCGTCCCTGCATTCGAGGTATGCGCATTCGGGTCACTGATATTTTAGAAATGCTGGCTGAAAACGTGAGTGTGACTGAAATTTTAGAAGACTTTCCCGATTTAGAATTGGCAGATATTCAAGCCTGTTTGCTCTTTGCAGCACGACGTACTGATTTTCCTAGACTGACGGCATGAAGCTTTGGGTGGATGCTCAACTACCGCCGACTCTAGCAAATTGGCTATCAGCAACCTTCGGATTAGAAGCGGTTGCTCTGCGAGATTTGTCGCTTCGAGATGCACGCGATATCGAAATCTTTGAGGCTGCACGAGCTGAGAACGCTGTGATGATGACGAAAGACAGCGATTTTATCGACCTCGTTTGCCGCTTAGGAACACCGCCCCAGATATTGTGGCTCACCTGTGGCAATGTGACAAATCGCAACCTACGTCAATTGTTAAGGGCTACGTTACCTGAGGCGCTAGAACAACTTCGCCAAGGAGAAATGATTGTGGAAATCAGCAATGATCCTTAAACACTTATGGGCATTGGTGATTGAAGCTACAGCGATCGCGCTTCCAATGTTTCTGGGTAAGGTTTGATCTTGCGGCTATTGTTTTGCCAGCACCATCCGATCGTTTGGCAGAGCTGAAGCCTCTAGTACCAAAAGCTTTAGCGGTTGTGGCGATCGTAGCCAAAGGACAATGGTAGTCGGCTCATGAAGGTAGAAGTGGGCAGTGTCCGCCCTACCCCTGAATCTACTGTTTTGGCATCTGCTGTAAAATTTCAGCCAATGTCAAGTCTTTGAACTGCGCCTCGCGTTCTTCTGTGTAATTGCCATACCCTGTCGAAAATTGATTGAGAAAGCGGAGGGTATTGGCAATGCCGATCTCTTTCGTCAGGAGTGCGATCGCTTCTTGGGTGATTTGGTTGAGAGATTTAGGCTGCATCATATGGATAGCTCTGTAATTAATTCTAAAGGTGAAACCACTTTCGTTGGCTGAGTTTCTGCTAGCTTTGCCCGTCTCAAAAAGCGGTCATCACAGGTGCAAAAGTAATCGGCTTGAGCTGCGATCGCCGAGGCTAAGTGCAGTGCATCCAAGGGTTTGATGCCTAACTTCACAAATGCTTGGGCGCGCTCCTCGAGCGACTGACTGCGCGGCATAAAGACATTTGCCTTTAACAGTACTTCTCCAACATAAAGCTTTCTTTCAGACGGTGGTATCTGTTCTGCCTCAAACAGCATGGCTGAGGAAGAAACCAGCTCCAGTGCCCCAGACTCCTATAGGGTAATGATGCTCAAAATTGCCTCAGCTTCAACGGCTACTCGAACCTGTGTCTTGGTGTCCAGCGGTCGCTGCAAACTGCACATATCGAGATAAAGCCTCATGAGCAGCAGTGTACCTGTTTTGGGCAAAATCTAGCGATCGCACCCCTTGGTTTCTCACAAAAGCGACTCTCAGCACCAGTCCGATCGCATCCCCACAAAGAGCATCGATCGCACCCTGTCATCAGCAGGATTTGCCACAATTTGATCGTGCGATCGTTGCTTTGCAAGCAACACCCGATCGTTTAGCAGATCTGAAGCATCCAGCGGCAGAGTCTTTTGCGGTTGTGGCGATCGTAGCCAAAGGACAGGCTATTGCGATCGGCGTGTATAAAGACTAGATGAACAGTACCCACCCTAACACTGCCAGATCCAATCTGTGATTGATGTGTGATAAATCAACTCCTTGATATTGATAGGTATTTGGCATAACGGTTGAGTTTAGCGGCGCGGTTTATCAGTGTCTGCTGTAACTACCAGTTGAGCTTCTTTCTCGTCAAACCAGCTGATAGTCATTGAGAGAAAATGTATGTCAACACCCTCTATCCACTTCCGCCTTTTCTCCTTCGTCACTTGAGTAAAGTGAAAACTGGCAACAGAGTCCTGATTGATTAATCTAGACACCTTCAACGTTCCATCTAGTGAGACCGCGATAGTTCTCTGATCAAAGGCTGCATGACAATACTTGCATAGACAAATCCCGTTTGCTGGATTAGCTCTATTTTTAAAGTCCGTAGCATATGGGCTGATGTGCGCAGCATCGACAAGACCTGAAGCAGATGTTCCGCAGACAATACAACACCCATTACTTCTCGACAGAACTGGATCTGTGAACCCTCTTAGCCTTCTTCGCGTTCTTGTCTTACTCCAGCTATCGGGAATAGAAAAGTCTTTAGTTGGAGTGTCGCCGTGAATATGCCCGTCGATCTCGCATTGTGCAAGTATCAAGTTATACGTCTCTAGATTAATTGATGACATTGATTGGGACCACCCAAGCAAATTGACATCAACAATTCCAAGACTAGCTCTATTTGCCCTTCCCTCTTTCGTCTTTACGGAGATTGTAAGGGGAGGAGAAAACCAAATTACATCTATAAGATGTGCTGTGTAAACGATTCTAACCTTGTCTGTTCTTTGCGCCTCTTTTTTAGTTGGTTTACGCTCAGTCACTTTATTCACGAATCCTGCGGCTGTGAAAGAGTACTTTTGTCGCTTATCTAGATAAGTAGTTAAACGAAATCAATTACACAAAAAAGTAGCTGAAAGGCTGGATTGTCGCGAAGCTAGTGTGAAAATAATTCTGTTGGACTACTTAAAAGAAGTAGTCGCCTTTTACAACACGAATTGAGTGCGTGTTGTCATACACATACTTTTCACCAAGAACATCAGGGTAAAGGTCTTGTTCAGCGATTTTGAAGATCCAGTAGGACATTGATTTTGAAGTCCAACACGCTATTTCTATACCGTCCAGCCAATAAAGTTAGCAGACGCTTGCAATCTGAGATGCTTCATAGTGATCGGACTAGAATTTACGGTCTAAAACTCTGGCTTTTGCCATTGAAACGTCTGGGTGATCAGGGAAATAGTTGGTTGAACGCGATCGCAATGTCTGGAAACGCGATCGCGGCTAACGTGGTTGTTTCATCCAAGACGGTTTCCTGAGCGTACCCGTCCTCTCCTGGTTCGCGGAAGACATGCACCTGGCGAGTGTTTACGTTCAAAATCCAATACTCTACGATTCCGGCTTTGGCATAGAGGGGTGCTTTCACCGTGCGATCGTCTTGTAAGGATGTATCGGCAACTTCAACGATGAGCAGCACTTCAGCGGGGCTTGGATGATGGTCTACATATTTACGTACATCGGGCACGACGACTGCAATATCTGGTTCGGGTTCAGAATACTGACTCAGTTGAATGGGGTCTTGAATGCGGACGAGCGCTTTACCAGCGAAAAGCTGCTTAAGATAGTCTGCCGCACAAAGATTTGTCGCCGCGTGGGGAGGATTCTTCGCCGCCATCGCAAGAATGTTTCCTTCAATTAGCTCCACACGATCGCTCGGTTTTAAAATTCCTGCTTCGATCATGCGGTGATATTCTTCAACCGTCCAGAGGCGAACCTTTGTAAACGTCATAATGACCCTTTACGACTCCACCGTTGCCGTCCCCTCTACTGTATAGCAGGCGTTAGGTTAGGAGTGACGCAAAGATCCCCGACCTCTATGACAGAGAAATGGTTTGGCACGAAGTTTTACTAGAAGTCGGGGATCTGAACACTCAATGCATGAAACCTCATTGCTGATGATGATTTGGAAGGAGCGATCGCCACTTCTGCTCAAGCAGTCGTTACTTACGATGAATTTGATCTTGACTACACCCCATCGGTCAACCTTGCCCTGTCATTGGAAACGCCAGCAGTTCGCTCAGCAGAGTAGCAGCGCTGAGAGGCATCAAGGCACAGGTTAGAATCCGCATTAGAATCAGTAAAAGGGCAACGAGGAACGGGCAATGCTGCTGCTGGATGACCTCTCTCAATGGTTAAAGCTAGATGACCCGGAAGAACGGCGCGTGATTGCCAACGTCTCCTGGTCACAATACGAGGCATTGCTGACCAGGATGGAAGATAGTCTGGCGTATCGCGTCAATTATTTAGATGGAGTCCTGGAAATTGTGGCACCCAGCCGTCGGCATGAAAGTGGCAAAACTCGCATTGGGACGCTTTTAGAAATCTATTTTCTGGAAACGGATACCGAATATTTTCCCACTGGTTCCACGACCTTTCGCAACGCTGACAAACGGGTCGGAACGGAGCCAGATGAAAGCTACTGTATCGGCACTGATAAAGCGGTTCCTGACCTAGCGATTGAAGTGGTGGTGACGAGCGGCAGTATTAATCGACTGGAACGGTTTCAGCGCTTAGGGGTACAGGAGGTCTGGTTCTGGCAAAACAACTGCTTTGTGCTTTACCACCTGCGCGAAGAGAACCTGGAGCAATGGGCGCAGACCTTTGGATACGAGGCGATCAGCCAGAGTGAACTGCTCCCCAACCTGGACATGACGTTGCTGAGTGACAGTGTGCAAAATCCCAATTCACTGGCGGCAGCAAAGGCGTTTCGGCAAGGAATACGCGATCGCCACTGCCTTTAACCATCGCTTATTGATGTTGCTTTAGAACGAGCGATCGTTACTTGCACTTAAGCTGTCATTACCAACGATGAAACGATCGTCATTTACGCTCAAGCTGTCGTTACTGACAGCGGAGCTGTCGTCACTTCCGCTCAAGCTGTGGTGACTTCCGCACAAGCGATCGTCACTTCCGCTCAAGCTGTCGTTAGTAATGATGAAGCTGTGGTGACTAACGGTGAAGCTGTCCTTACTAACGGTAAAGCTACCGTAAAGAACCTTTCGCGTGCCGACTCTCTACCATAAGACGACTCTCTCACTCATAGCGTCATCCGCCCGTGATTGAAAATCACGGGCTCACCGGGCAAAGTCCACTAAAGGGACTAAACGCTCTGATAGATCAATCTTTTAACCCGTTGAAACGGGTTTCGCACCATTAGCCCGTACTTCTAGTGCAGGGTGGGTCTGCACTGTAGAGACTATGGGTATGGGAAAATCCTTCATCTTTAGCAAGACGCTGGAAATCGTGCTGCTCCCGTCCCAATTTGTCAGAGTATTTTATCAGGATGTCGGGCGAAATGGCAGAATCATGGGGCATCATTAAGATCAACGCATAATTTCTTACAGACCACCACCACGTCTCATGGCTACTCCCTTCAGCGGCGCTCAAATTCGGCAAGCCTTCCTCGACTTCTACGCAGCCAGAGGGCACCAAATCTTACCCAGCGCCTCTTTGGTGCCGGAAGATCCCACTGTGCTGCTGACGATCGCTGGGATGTTGCCGTTCAAGCCCATCTTTTTGGGACAGCGCCCTGCCGAGTTTCCCCGTGCCACCACGTCGCAGAAATGCATTCGCACCAACGACCTCGAGAACGTGGGACGCACCGCACGGCACCACACTTTCTTTGAGATGCTGGGCAACTTCAGCTTTGGGGATTACTTCAAGTCGCAGGCGATCGCGTGGGCGTGGGAACTGTCTACTAAAGTCTATGGTTTGCCGCCAGAACGTCTTATCGTGAGCGTCTTTGAGGATGACGACGAAGCGTTTGCCATGTGGCGCGACGAAATTGGCATCCCGGCTCATCGGATTCAGCGCATGGGCGAGAAAGATAACTTCTGGGTGT
>Ga0209181_10001496_pt1 | contig 40825 bp, 28 predicted proteins | sample MAT05_FD_187208 | JGI IMG/M metagenome (GOLD analysis project Ga0209181, IMG submission 187208) | Freshwater microbial communities from Lake Fryxell liftoff mats and glacier meltwater in Antarctica - MAT-05 (SPAdes) (version 2) | ecosystem: Environmental > Aquatic > Freshwater > Ice > Liftoff... | reverse complement strand
CGAGCAACACAAGTTCGTGGTGTTGCCCAAGCGGTGGATCGTGGAGCGAACGCTGTCCTGGCTCGGCTGGTCCCGCAGACTTTCCAAGGATCACGAACTGCTGCCGTGCAACTCTGAAGCCTTTGTCGAGATCGCCATGATCCACCTGTTGCTCAGGCGCGCAACGCGATAATGCAAACAAGTTCTTAGAGCACGACCAAGTGTACTCGTTCCGTTGCGCCGGCAATGGGAACGGTCACGGTGTAGGAACCCGGCCGCAATTGCACCAACGCCGTAAGATCCACAGGAATGCCCGGGCGCATGGTGATGACCTTCATAAGGACGATGTGTCCTTGCTGATCCGTGATCGAGAGTGGGACTACGACATCTGCATCCAAATTGCGCGTACACAACCATGCTGCACCGCCAACGGACGGATTCGGATATACCGTGAGAGGGTGGCCGCGGGCCCCGCTGAATTGAACAGATACCACTTGTAAGAGCGTTCCCATGCCGTATGCATCCGTTTGTTTCAGGCGGTAGTAGGCCAGGCCGTGTATCGGGGAGAGGTCCACCGCCGAATAGTCCAGCGGCAGTTGACTGCTCCCCGCCCCGTCCACATGGAGCACGTCCTCGAACGCCAACCCATCAATGGATCGCTGGACCGTGAAGTGGTCGTTGTTCTGCTCAGTAGCCGTCGACCAGCGGAGACGGACACCACCGGACTCCGCTTCAGCATTGAAATAGACTAGGTTGATGGGCAGCGCGGAGACGAGCGTGAGCGACAAATTGTCGAATACCATGCCGAAAGGCCCTTGGAAATTGGGCTTGACAAAGAAGGCATGCGTGGTGAGCGAAGCTGTGAAGTAGAAATATCCCGGCACCATGGCATATCCACCCGTTCGGGTGATAGTTTGGTTCAATGCATCATCCATCGTCATCGTGACAGAAACAGGATCGGGAGGGGTATTGTTCCCTCTTCGCGTGGCGTCGAAATCAATCCGGTAAACACTACCTATGGTGAAGCCAGAGATACTCTGGCAAAGGATACGGTCATCGGATGGGCTCGTACTGAAATGGGCATCCACCTCAGCAACACGACCAGTGCCCGTGCCGCCATAAGTAGGCGCTGTTCCGGTCTCCAGCGTGCAGCCTGTCCATCCAGTGCTGCCGCTTTCGAAATTGCCGTTGACGAAGGATTGCGCTGACATTACAGGTCCAATGCCCACGGCGGTGAAGAGTACCAACAGGCGCAATGTGCGCAATGCCGTTGATAGGGGTAGGAGAGTTCGCATGGCGTTCTGAAGTTTGGCCGTGCTACGCGCCATGCCGTGCGAGGTTCAACAACAACACGCCTCCGGAAAGGGTGTGTTCGAGGTGATCCGCACCGGTTCTTCAGGCGTGCGCCCGGACTACCTGATCACCTACATCCCTTGCCAGCAAGGGCCTTCAGAAGGTGCCTCCAAACTGCGATCCTTGGAGACAGTGCCCTTCAAGTGGCGTCCCCAAAGCATCATATGCATGACAACAATCATGACTTTTATGCACGAGCAGATACGAATCGGCCCCAATGCATCTACCTTGTAGAAATGCCTAAAAAGACCATCCTGCTCATCCAAGACCATCCTGAAGTACACCGGAACACATCAGACATCCTGGAACAGGGAGGGTACGCTGTGGTGAAAGCTGAATATGATGAACGCGCTGTGGAACTTGCACGCCAAGATCCGCCCGATCTCGTGCTCTGTGACATCGTCCTGCCCCTGATGAATGGCTACCGGTTGCTACAGGAGCTGGCACGCGATCCTAAGACCGCGGCAATTCCATTCATTTTCCTAGGCGACAAGACGGAAGGCGTGGTAAATCGTGAGAAACGTGCCCTTGGTGCTGACGATCAACTCACCAAGCCGTTCGAGGAAAATGAACTGCTCGTGGCAGTGGAGGAACGTTTGAAGCATAGTCTGCTTTTCCGCAGGAGCTTTGCCGAGGACGTGGATGGCATGAACGAATTCCTGGACCTAGCGCGTGGCGCGGGCGTATTAAAGGAGTTGAGCCAGAATCGGAAAACACGCCTATTGAAGGAGCAGGAGATCATTTTTCGGGAAGGGGACCTCCTACAGGACATCCCCTTTGTGGTGCAAGGAAAGGTGCGCGCGTTCAGGGTGAACAAGGATGACAAGGAGTTGACCACAGCCCTTTACGGCACGGGTGATTTCATTGGCTACCAAGGGTTGTTGCAGGATGGGTTGGCTACCGAAAGCGCCGAGGCCTTGGAAGCCTCGAAAGTGGCGCTGATCCCACAGGAAGAACTGCTGGAACTGCTCCACGGCGACCATGATGTGAGCATGTGCTTCGTCAAGATGCTTGCCCGCGACAGTGATGAAAAGCGAGAACACCTCCTACAAATGGCCTACGCCAGCATCCGCCAGCGTGTGGCACAATCACTCTTGCGCATCCAGGAGCGCTACGCGAAGGCCGACGATCAGTGCATAGGCGTCCTCATCTCCAGAGAGGACCTCGCGTCCGTGGTCGGCACCGCCACCGAATCCTTGATCCGTTGCCTATCGGACCTGAAAGCAGAGAACCTGATAACTGTGGATGGACGCGAGATCTGCATCGTGGACGAGTCGGGGCTCCAGAAACTCGCGCACAGGTGATACCCCCCCAACATCAGGTTGTTGATCGGTGAGGGACCATCAGAGCGTCACGCTGCGCTGGACATGACCGATGGCGAAGCAGCGGAAGCGCTTTTCAGCTGCAGGCCTACCAGCAGCGAATCATCCGTCTGGTGTTGCGCGCCCTTCCAATCGTCGAACGCCTTGCCGACCTTCGTCCACTGTTCCTCCACAGGTAAGTTGTGGATCCGCTTGATCAAGGCCAGCAGGCCGGACCTGCTGAACTTCTTGTCTTTCGACCCCCCGAATTGGTGGGTGTACCCATCGGAGAACAGGTACAGCATATCTCCTTCGGCAAAGTCGATCTCATGCGTGGCGAATGTCTCCTGGTTCGGATCCACGTGACCACCCAAGCCATGCCGAGTACCCTTGAACACCTTGATACTTTCTGATGTGGCAAGGATGATGGGGCTCATGGCCCCGGCAAATTGCAGTCGCCCATTCACAAGGTCGATGCGGCACAATGATATATCCATGCCATCCGCGACGCCATCCGTCCTCTCCATACCCATGCATTGGGTCATTTCGGCTGCCATCATTTGCAGCATGATTCCCGGCGGTTGATCGGGCTGTTCCCGTGCGACCCTGTTGAGCAGGTCGGTGGCCACAATGGTCATGAACGCGCCCGGCACCCCATGCCCGGTGCAGTCCACGCAAGCAACGAGCAGCTCACGGCCCATCTGGCGGAACCACAGAAAATCTCCGCCCACGATGCTATGCGGCCGGTTGAAGACGAACGATCCGGCGAAATGGTCGCGCAGCAATTGCACTTCCGGCAGTAACGCCTGCTGTAACCTTTGCGTGTACCGGATGCTGTCCGTGATATCCTTATTGACCTTCTGTGATGTGCGAAGGTCGGCGTGCAGGCGCAACAGGTCGTCCTTTTGAATGTTGGCCTCCTCCAGCCTGCCGATCTCGAAACTCTGCTGAATATGGCTCTGGCCGAGACGGTGGAATAAGTGTGCCCAAAGCCCGCAAAGCACGAAGATGAAGGTAGCGAGCAGCACGTGGATGACGAAGACCTGTAGCGTCATATAGTCCAGCTGGGTGAAATGGACGCTCTCCATACCGATGAACTGTAGATACCCGAAAAGGGCATGATGCAGCATGAGCACCACGGCCATGGGGATCTGCACCTTCCAATTCTGGTAGACGACCAGATAGGCACTGCCGATGAAGGCGAAGAAGTGCATCTCGAACATCCCGTGCATCTGGTAGATGTACAGGGCCATGTAAATGCCACCCGCAGCGCTAAGGACATAGTGGTGCAGGCTTCGGTGCGGAAGCAGGACCTTCACCGCGTAATAGGCGATCAGGCACAGACCGCCCGTACCGATGGCGATGAGCCATGTATCGTAGACCGTGGCCAACAGTAGTCCCAGACCGGAACAGGTGAACAGGAAAAGATCGGCTATGCGGTCCACCCGCTTCTTCCATTCCACTTGGACGCCGAGGTCTTTGATGCGCATGCGTCCTATCATTTCACACAGGTCGGAAGGGAACATCCATAGCTCGGCAATGCTGCGAAGTCCAGCCCAGCATTTCCGCCGAGCAGCGCTTCGATCGCCATGCGCGCATAGTTGGTGGCCTCCGCGGAGCAATAGCGGGCCTTGTTGTAATTGCCCCGATAGAAGAGCCTGCCTTCGGCATCTATCAGCACCGCCTGAGGTGTTGAATAGACCCCGCAGGCAGTGGCCTTGGAACGATCGAACGAGACCGGCACTTCTTCTCCCAACATCCGCTGGATATCCTGCTCGGTATACTGGTCATCGTCATCGGGCAGCATCGCCACCACCGAGAACGATACGCGACCACCGTAGTCCGCGACCAAGGCTTTAATGGCCGGTACGTTGAACCGCGAGCATGCACAGCGCGGGTTGAAGAAATTTAGGAACATAGGCTTCCCGGAGACAGAATCCGGGTTATCCCCGAGATCCATCAGGCTTCCGGTTTCCACGGAGTTGTAGTCCTTGGGGACATCAGTGGGCAGGCTATATATCCAATCCATGTACCAGAACAAGGTGCCGACTCCACTCGCGGAGACCAGCAGAACGAGCACTGCTGCAGCGGACCTCAACTGAACGGCCGGCTTTCCGATCCTTCTCCACAGCGATGAAAGAGCCATTGTCCCACGCTTTGGAAAAATGCCGCTGCGTAGCGAAGATGACTTCATTTCCCCTACTGAACGTTTGCTTTTGGCCATGTGTCTCTTACGGCCCTGCCTCTCTCATATGTTATTCATAGGGGTATGATAGTTGTCATGAACGCCCATTCTGAGCGTCCAACGTGATCGAACCAAGCCGACTGACCCTCACCCGTACAGTTCCTCTTTAGCGGGGTTGGTCTATTGCAGCGTTCCAAACTCCGGCGTGCAGTAGATGGCCCAACTATCATGCACAACCACCATGCCGTCCAGGTCCTCTTGGTACCGCCGGTAATAGGAATGGTCCTGCACGGGTTGCTTGTCCCATTGAACCTACTCCAACCGACTTTTCCCATTGGCGGCTGGGGATAAGTTCAGCTGATGGACCGCATCTTCGGAGACCTGCTTTCTTTACCCAAGCCAAGAAGCAAACGTAGGCCCTCTTCTTGCGCTGGTCCAAAATTCGCTGCTCGGTGACCCGCCAGTAGGCGGGACGGACGGTCCATCCCGAATGTGACCCCAAAAAGTGGACAGCGACCAGATCTCGTGCTTCAACCGCGTTGCACCATGGATGCGGACCTCCCTACCGATCTTCATTTTGGCTACGGGTCCACATGCAGGCAGTTGTGGTGCGCCACAATGGGTTGTCCATATTGCACGCGATTGCTGCCGGCCTGCGTCCGAATGACGGATGGGACGGGAACGACCGTTATCCGGGGTCGTAACTGAAGCTACGGCTTGGCGAGGATGGCGGGGCCGAACTTCTCCAGCAGTAAGGCGGCTTCGCGCATGGAGATGCGCTTGCCATTTAGGTAAGCGGTGACGAAAGCGTCCTTCACCCCCAGCGACACGGTACCGTCCTTGCGAATTCGGGCCTGTTCGGTATCCAAGAACATGCCGGTGGTGTACCGGATCTTAGCGGTCTCAGTGCGCTCGCTGTTGAGCGGACTGATGTTGAAGAGCTTGGCCAATGGAACGGGCTTGCTGTACACACCTACCTGTACAGTATAGAACAGGCCACGCACGGTCTCCACTTGGCGAGCCGGTGCAGCTCCGGGGACATTGTAGTAGTCCGCTGCTTCCGGTGCCGGTGTGAATGCTTCCACGATGGCTTCGGCAGTGGCCGGATATTTCGCTAACACCACCTCTGCTGTCTCGGGTGCAGCAGTGATCGGGAAAGCTGTAATGGGAGCCTGAATGACCGCTGCACGCGGTTCCGTTGTGGTGGGTAACGTGCGCACAGGTCCCAGTACGGTGTTGTCTTCGTTGGTGCGGGTCTGCTGCGCTGCGGTCGTGGTCGCACCCGTGTTCATTGCCCCTCCGGTATTCACTGTTGTGCCCGTGGTCACAGCAAGTGCGGAGGCGGCTCGGGCTTCGCGCATGGCTTCGCCCAACGGGATCCGTTTCCCATCGCGGTACGCTACCACGAAGGCATCGCGGTAGCCACGATCGCGCACCTTGTCCTTGGCTTGTGCTGCTTGTTCGAAGCCCATGAACAGACCAGCGGTGTACCGGATGAGACCGTTGCCGGTGCTCTCTCCCATCACCGGGGTCATGTCGCTGAAGACCTCTTCGCGGATGGCGCTGCGGAACGCACCGATCTGCACTTTGAACACGACGCCCTCGGGCATCCTGGCATCCATGGGAATGACCGTCGCGCTGCGATCACCAGCGGGACGCAGCTCGAAGAGGTCCGTGACAAGGGCCTCCGGAACAACGAAACCAGAGCCCATTGGCAAGGGTGCGACCTCGGCAATGGGACGACGTACAGCAGGCGCCGATATGCGTGGATCCGTGCCGAACGGTGCAGCGATCACCCGTCCGGGTTCCGCAGCAGCCAGTTCGGGGCGCTCGCTGGTCGTGGTGCCGATGTATTGGTCGGATGCATCGGAACGCTGCGCTTGCACTGCTCCAGCGCCGTTCGCCGCGCTTTCCGCTGGTCGTGTTGCCGCGCGTGATCCTTGTGCTGAAGCGTCTGCCCCTCCGTTAATAGGTGACGTTGTTGCTATCGTGTTCCCTGCGGCAAGTGGCTGTTGGCCCTGGCGACCGGCTTGGTCACGTGTCTCGGCGAGCAAGGCCTCGGTGCGGCGGGTGCGCATTTCCAAGGCCATCCACTCCGTACTGCGATCCGCAGGCAAGGCTTGTAACATCACCGCGGCTTGGCCTTCGTTGATCCCTGCCGCGCCGCGCAAGCGGGCTGCAATGTTGCTGAGCGAATCGGCGCGCGCGTTCAAAAGTTCCGAGCGGGAGAGCAACACCTCGTTGCGCACCTGTGCTTCCGCAACGGTCATTCGGCCTGCGACAACATCCCTCTTCACAGTGCCTGCCTCCTGTTGCAACACAGCTCCCAGTTCCCTGTTGATCCGTGCTGCAGCATCGGCTTCGGAGGCGGCATCATACTGTTCCAATGCCCTGGCCTTCGCTTGGAAATACCTGCTCTGATCGGTGTCCTCCACCACCATGGACTGCTCTTCGCCGGTGAGGTAGTAGTACTTCACAAGGCGGTCCCGGAGCACCTTGGCCTGCTCGGCATCGCGCTTCTGCAATTCGAGCGCTCGGGCCTCTTCGGCCATGGCCAATGATCCGTTATGCAGCGAATCGGATTCGGTCCGGAGGCGCACGGCGAGTGCCAAAAGCTCTTCCTTGTCGCGTTTGCGAGCGGTCGCTGCGCTATCCTCGATGGCCGTAGCACGATCGGCCAATTCCAAGGAGCGCTGCTCCAATGCGGCAGAGCCTTGACCAGCGCGCTCGGCCTTGATCGCCAGAAGCTGTGGGTCCATTCCCGGATCGAGCGCCTCCTGTTGTAGGACCACGTTCTCGCCCTTCATGAAATTCTCGTAACGATCTACGGGGCGGCTGGCCGATGCAGGCATCGCTGCTACCGTGCGATCCGCCAATTCGGTGGCCTGTTGGCGGGCGCGTTCCATGTCCGCTTCGGACAGGGATGATCCCCCGTCCTCCCCAAGGCCCCGCTCCTCGTTCCCGGTCCGGTCAGTAATGGCTTCAACAGCGACACCGGAGATCTTTGGATCGACAACACGGCCATCCTCTTCGGCCGTCCGTGAACCCAGTTCACTTGCTGGGCGCAAAGGATCTGCACTTCCGTTCTGCTCCGCTGCTCGTGCATCGGTCGCACCGGTGGTACGGTCCCCTTCGCCCTTGATCGCCTCGTTCGCTGCACGGCTGGTCAAGGCCTCCTGCGGTGCTCCCACTTCAGGATCTTTGGACCCGTTGGCCTTCTCCGTTTCGAGCGAACGTGCATCGGCCATGGCATCGGATACTACCGTTCCCGGATCGATCGTCGGTCCAGTGATCTGCAATACGCGCCGCGCGACTTCCTCGTAGGCGAGTGTTTCGCCGCGCTGGAACTCGCCGCCGACGAGATAGGTCTTTACGGTGATGGCCTTGTCCATTTCGCGCAGCGCTTCCAACTCCATGGCGTACGCGGAGCGGTAGAGGCTATCACGCTGAACAATGTCCTCTTTGCGATCGGCTTGTTTGCGTAGGCTTTCGGCTTGACCGTATTTCGCCTTCGCATCGGTCTGCATGCCTTGCGCCATCAACAGCAGGTTCTCATCGGGGGAGAGGCCCAGCGTCGTCATGCGCTTTTCGATGGTCTTCACGCTGTCGTTCGCCGTGCGCCATTCCTCCTTCATCAGGAACGCGGTACGTTGGCCCAGGTCGGCACGCATGATCATGCGCTCATCGGTGAGCTTATCCGCCGACCGTTGCACTTTCTCATACTCCTTACGAGGCAAGCCGACCAAGCTGCTTTCGAGGGAATCGATGCGCTCGGTGAGCGACTCCATGCGCTCGATGTCGACATCCTTTAAGGCAACGGCATCGGTCACTTTCGCGGACCTGTGCTCGATCTTGCTCGCGTAGATCCTTTCCGGATCGGCCTCCAACGAAATGAACCGATCGGCCACGGGATCTTGGCCCACCGGGTAGCGTGTGACGGTGCGTTGAACAACAGCAGGACCTACCGGTGCACTCACCTGGGTACGCTCAGCAAGCGTGGTCCCGTGTTCTTGCAGGATGCGATCGGCCTGTTGCAGATGGTCCTGACGCATTAGGCGCAGCCGCTCCATTTTCGGCAGCACTTGCTCACCTTGCTGCGGTGCGAGTTCCAAGATGGCCGCTTGCCGAACGAGCTCGCCACGCAGGCTATCGGCGAGCATCAGTTCCAAGCCGTTCAAGCCTTCGGCGCGTGCAGCGGGATCCTCCAGTGCTTCGAGCCGTTGCTTGTCGGCGGTGAAATCGGCGTACACCATGGTGACGATGTCCGCCTCTTTGGTGTCCGGATAAAAGGTGGCTGGTATGCGGTCCATGTCCACTCCATCCAGCGCGATCTCCTCGGCAGCCAGTTCATCCGCAGCCTGCTGATCGGCCATGGACGACTTGTTGGTCGCGATGCGCGCATCTGTGCGGCTCAGCTGCGCTTGCAGGCTATCGCGCTTGGTCTTGTTGCGCTCCGCTGAGAGCGATTGTTGCAACTCGGCACGTTGGTTCTCCAACACGAAGGCTTCCATCTCCGGTGTGATCACACCGGCTGTTGCGTCGTTCGCGTCTGTCCGCGTATTGTCCGTTGACCGCTGTGTTCCGGTTCCTATGGCTGCTTGGTCGACCGCCCGCACCGTTCCAGCAGCTATGCCTGCTTCGCTGCTGGATGTCGACGGATCGACATCAACTTGGACAGCAATGGCCCCGTCCGCCTCGGTCTGCGTATTGTCTGTTGTCTTCTGCCGGGCCGTTCCCTCAGCGACTTGGTCGCTCGCTCTATCCGTTCCTATCGTTGCAGACCCTACGGCCATTGCGGGTATCGGATCGGCGCCCATTTGCTGAGCGCTGCCCGCATTGGTGTGGACACCGTCGGTGTCCGAGCTACCGGTGCGCGAGTTGTCCGGCTCATCGGTGCCTTGCGCTTCTCTCCCTTGTTCTCCTTGGGTGTTGACCGTGACGGTACTCTGTTGATCCGTTCGACCAGCGATCGGTGCGGAAGTGGATCGCCCATCGGTAGTGATCATTGACGCGCTATCACGCTGCGTCGTGGATCCAGCGTCCCGCGATACTGTTGATCCAATGCCGGCATCTGCGGGGGTGGCAGGGTCGCCAACTGCACTACCTGCGCTCGCGAGTTCTTCCGCATTGCGGCCGACGGGCACATCCGCGACCGCAGCGCTTCGTACTTCGCCTTGTTGCACGTCGCTCTTCGGTGCCGTGATCGTGCGGCCATCGGCGGTGCGTGCGTCCTGCGATGCATCGCGTGGGATGGCTGCGGTCGCAACACGTTCGGTGGTGGCTGCTCCGTTGGCAGAAGAAGCCAGTTCCCAGTTGAACATGCGCTCTTCCAACTCGGTCCCTGAAGCAGCGATCTGCGCATCGTAGCGTTGATCGATGGCGAGGTCCGCGATGCGCGTATCCAGTCCAGCGATGCGTTGCCCGAGACCACTGACCTGCTCTTTGTCCAACTCCGATCCAACAGTGTGACCGCCGGATCCCGTGAGGTGTTTGGTAAGCGATGCTTGGCCCCGGTAGATGGCCGTTTGGCGCTCCTGCTCGCGGGCCTTGGTGAAGGCTCCTTCCACTTCCTCGTGCAAGTAGGCCAGTTGCTGGTCGTACTGGGTGATCTCGCGCGTGAGTTCATCCTTACGTGTCTTGTTGCGTGCTTCGTCGCGCTCCCGTTTCGCACGATCGATGCGACCCACGAACTCGTTCTCTTCGGCACGTTTCGCGTTGGCGGCGTTCAGACTGCGCGCAGCTTCCTTCTCTTGTTCACCCAGCTTGCGGCGTGCACTTTCGGCCGCTGTAAGTTCACCGTCCGGGCCGGCTTTGGTATCGAGACGCTCCTTCAACGTCTTCAGCTGTGCGATGGTCTCGGTCTCCTTGTTCGCGGTGATCGCATTCTCCAGATCCATAGCCAATTTGCCCGCCTTCGCCGCGCGCTGGCGGGTCGCTAGCTGATCGGCTTCCAACTCTTGTCCTGTGCGGTAGGCAGCGCGCGCCCTCAGGTTCGCCGCCCGTGACCGCTGACGCAAGGTCGCCGCCTCCACCATCTTCGAATTCTTGGACGCTTCGTCCGTCCCTTGTTCGGCTGCTTTCACCAACGTCTCGGCTTCGCGTGCAGTGCGCTCCGCTTCGGCAACTGCTTCAATGGCCAACCCGAATGCGGCTTTGCTCTGCGTATCAAGGTCGTATGAAACACGATCCAATTCCGCAGCGTCCTCTTTGGCCAACCGGACGGCCTCTGCTTCGGTCACGTCACCTGCGAAACCGGCTTGGGTCAATGGATCCGCCTTCATCACGTTCTCCACTGGCACATCCTTGGCGGACACAATGGGAGCCTCGCTGGCCGTGACATCAAGCTTCGCGCGGCGCTTGATCTCCTCCATCATCAGCGCGATCATATCCTCATCCAACGGTGTGTCGAAGTAGTTGTGTATGACGAGCTTTTCCAGATCGCCTTGGCGCGTAAGTTCCAGTTCTTGGCGGAAGGCGCGCGGTGATGTAGAACGTGGAATATCCACCGTGCCCAGGTGCGTCTTGCCACTTGGGCCACATTCAACTAAAAAGCGGAATTGCCCGCTACGGGGAAGTGCCAGCACATAGGATCCATTGATATCGGTGCGGACATCAGAGACGCGTTCATGCGTGACGACATCCTCCACGATGATGTGCGCCTTGCGGTCGTCCTTATCGAATACGCTGGCGTATGTGCCTTTGAGCACCGTGAGGATCACAGGCATCTGTGTGGTGCCGACCCTGTATACGTGCAGCTTGCCCTGCTTGCTATCACGGCCACTGGCGAAACAGGCCTCCTTGTTATCCGGATCGACCATGTAGAAGAGGTCGTCATCCGGTGTATTCACGGCGAAGTCAAGGTTCTCCGGTGGGCCGAAAGTGTCCAGCCCCTTGTCATAGGTGGAGCGGAATACGTCGTAGCCACCCATGCTGTTATGGCCTTTGCTGCTGAAGTAGAAGTTCTTGCCATCCGGATGCAGGAAGGCGAAGTCCTCATCCTGATCCGTATTGATGTAGCCAGCGAGCTTAATGGGCTGTGCGAACTTGCCATCGGGCATCAGTTCGGTGCGGTAAATGTCGCGGCCGGTCTTGCCATCCTTGCCGTAGCTGCCGAAGTAGATGGTACCGCCCTTGGTGGGCAGATAGATGAGCGTGCGTTCCTTGCTCTTCTTGTCCAACGAACTCTTCAGTTCCTCCGGCAACACGACGATCTTGCCACCGATGTCGCCTAGCTCATAAAAGCGGAAGAACTCCGTGTCGTCCACTTCAACTTTACTCCGGACGGTGATCTCCTTGAGGTTGCTTAGCAATTGCTGGCCGTTGCGGCATTGCTTGTCCAGCGAGGCCACGGTAAATCCCTCCAACTCCTTCTTGGTGCCAGTGCCTTGGTAGCGCTGGTATGCCGCTTGCGCTTCCTTGAAGAGGTAACTGAGGTGGTAGGCCCTACCGAGCCAGTACCAAGCGTCCGCCGGAATGGAGGGGTCCTGCACGGCATATTTCAGGTGGCCGATGGCCTTTTCCTTGTCGGTGCCGCCAAAAAGCAAGCAGGCACCAAAGCGGTAGTTGAGGACCCGGTCCGATGGTGTGAGGCTGACGAGCTGGCTGTAGACCGGCAGGGCGTCGATGTAGTTCTTCCCGTCGAAGAGCCCATCGGCTTTCGCACGAAGCTGCTGATCACCTCCTTGCGCTTGTGCGAGGAAGGAGATCAACACGCCGACAACTATTCCCGTGATCCGGGTCATTCCTCTGAGTGGGCGCTTATACCACGAAAAGCGCTGCTTTGTTTCATCGGTTGCCGTCTGTCCTACCCGCCAACGACATGCGGGTCTCCTCGCCCCGTAGCAAGCGTCGGATGTTCTCGCGGTGGGTGAAAAAGACGAGTATGCATAGGAAGACCGCGAAGCCGACCTTCACGACGCTGGTCTCCTGGTAGATCAGTGCCACGGCCAACGGGAACGCAACCGCAGCGCACAGCGAACCCAACGACACGTAGCGTGAAAGCAGGAAAACGGCTGCGAAGACCAGGATGCAGATGGAGGCTGCCCCGGGATGTACGGCCAGCACACCACCCAATGAAGTAGCCACTCCTTTGCCCCCTTTAAAACCGGCGAACACCGGATACAAGTGGCCGACCACGGTGGCTATCACGAGCGCGACCCGGAACCACATCCACGGCCCCGTGTCGGGTTCCAGTTGGGTGAAGTTCGGCAGTATGCGCACGGGGAGAAAGCCTTTCAAGATGTCGATCAACAACACGGGGACGCCAGCCTTCGGACCGAGCACGCGGAACGTATTGGTGGCGCCCGCGTTGCGGCTGCCATGTTCGCGCACATCGATCCCGAAGAATGACTTTCCCCACCATACACTGGTAGGGATGCTCCCGATCAGGTAAGCGATCATCATTGAGGCTATGCCGTACACCCAAGGGAACTCCATGGTTCAGAGGCCGAAGCGGTCGCGGAAATCGTCCGCTTTTTTCTTGTTGGTGAGGATGAACTGGTACGGTGCCTCGTCCTTCCCGCTGGAGAGCTGACGCTTGTCGTCCTTCACTTCGCTCAGCATCGTGTTGAACGTGGCATCGCTGCTATAGGCGTAAAGGTAGTTCCGGCTGTATTGGAAGAAATAGTAGGTCTGTTCGTCCAGCATCAGGAGGATGGTCATGATGTCACCGCTCCGTTTGCGTTCCAAATGGACCTTCCCTTTTACGTACCGGTACACCGGCTTCTTGAGGATGCTGCCGATGCCGATGGGGCCTTCGCTCAACCAGCTCTGCTCCGGACCGTTCCAGATCATCTTCACGTCGGCCAGCACCAATGGCTTCACGATCTCATCGGGGAGCTTCTTGATCTCGCCTTTGATGCTGAGTTCACTGATGAGCTTATCCGAACGCTCCAAACCAAGGACTTCGCGCAGCATCTTCTCGTAGTAGGTCTTGGTGATATCCACCTGTTTCTGGTCGGGGTAGGCCAGCATCTCGATGGCCATGCGTTCCAGCGCGTTGTCCAGAAAGTGGAAGTCGGCGATGATCACCTCTTCGGTGGTGGCCTTCGACCCATCGGTCTCGAAGCGTAGCGCACCTACTCCGGTGAGCTTCACGCGGCCCAGATCCACGCCGTGGTCGATACGGCCATCGCCTAGGATCACGCAGTTCTCCACGGCCAAGCTCACCAGATCACCGGGCAGGTCGCGCTTGCGGATCTTGTCCTTATTGGAGATCATGTACTCCTTGCGGTCCTTGTCGAAATAGAGCAATCCTTTCGCGGTGATGATCGGCTTGTCCTTCCGGGCTTGGGTGCGGCTAAGGAAGGTGCCGTAGGCCTTGAAGGGATCCTCATCGGTGAGGTAAACGCCCGCGCCAATGAGCGCTCCTTCATCGTCGAACAACGTGTCGGCCACGGGAATGAACACCTCCAGGGGATCGATCGCACCGGTGAAGGTCATCCAGTTCTTGGCAAGACCTGCGCAGCCATGCTGGATGCGGGTGCTACCCGAGAAGGTGAGTTCCTTGATACTGGCGGTGAGGCGTACTTCGCCGAAGAAATCGAACGCAGGGCTCAGACGGAAGTCCTGTTCCTGCGGGATGCGTCCGTTGGCATAGGTCTGGAATGCGGTGTCGACACCGATGTTCTGCAACGTGATCTTTGAACTCTTCTGGTCTTGGTCAACGTAGTCGATATCACCTATCGCACTGTACTTCCGCTTGGCCTTGATGTTGACCGTGGCGTTGTAGATCTTGTGGAACTTGGTGACGTAGTTGGCGGTGATGAGGGCGTTGGAAAGCGGGTCCAGCTCGGCATTCTTGCGGATGCGCACGCGCATGCTGTCCGGTGTCACGAGCGCATCGGCCACTTGGATATACTGCACGTCGTTGGCGGTGATCAAGTGCTTCTTCAGATCATAGCGCGCCTTAGGCGCCATGAAACTCAGGGAGTCTTGGTCCGGTCGTGTGCTGATGAAGTTGGAACCCGATAGCTGGAGGTCTTCGTTGCCCACGGCCGCAGTGCGATCGCTCTCCAGTTCGATGTCGCCCTGGTCCATGAACCACTTGAAGCGGTCCATATAGCACATGTACTGGTTGACGGGGAATTCCACCTTGGTCTCGGTGCCATTGCTCACGAATTCGCCCACACGCTCGTCCAACTTGATGGTCGCGTTCACGTTGTCGGTCTTGAAGGCGATGCTCGATGTATCGCCCTCGGTCAATCGGAAATCCGAGGTATCGGCATGCACCTGCATGGTGGTGAATTGGAACAGGTCCGATCGCAGCGTAGCATTCTTGAAATCGACAAGACCTGCGCCGGTCATACCGACGGGCTTGAGATCGGTGAGGCCGTACAAGAAGGCCTGACCATCGTACATCGTCATGGGTCTGCGCAACACTTCGGTGCGCAGCACGTCCTTCGCCGGTTCCAAGCGCACGAACAGATCGCCACCTTTCGCATCGGGTACCTTACTGGGTGCCGTGGCAGATCGGTTCACGAGCGTATCTGCGCGACCGAGGGTGCTATCAGGACAAAAGACGAGCGACTTGGAACTGAGCTTGGTGGTGAGGTATTCAAGGTCGCCTTTGCCTTGGAGCCCACGGCTGTTGAGGGATATATCGCTAGTGAACATGGCCTTCTTGCCATAGAGCGGAAGACCGGCTTCACCCGTTGAACGCACGAAGCCGAGGGCGTAATCCGGTTGCAGTCCGATGGGCTCCTTGATGTCCGGGAAGATCCCGCCGGAGACCAACGTGCCTGTGAATTTCAAGCCTTTGTTGGTGAAGTTGTCCAGGCTGTCGATCTGGAAGGGATCGCTCTTGTAGTAGAACTTATCCCTGTTGTATACGCCACGCTGGATCGTGCGCTTATCATAGAACACATAACTCTCTTTGCTGCTGTTGAACTTGGGGAACTGGGGGTATTTGCCCTTCATCTTCCCATCTTCACCCTTCACCTGCTGGATGCCGCTTTTGTTGCTCGTCTCGTCGATCTCCAACGTTCCGGTCACCTGTTCCAAAACGTTCTTTACGCGCACCAATGTGGTGATGCCTTCCCCGTTCTTCTCGAAACTGTCGGCCATGAAGCTGACGGAATCCACATTGAGCAGATCGATCACGAACGGTGCATAGTGGAAGTAGTATTCCTTTCCGTAGTACTGGAGCTTCCCGGCCTGCACACTGCCGCCAAAGGTGAAGTCCCGGCCCTTTTTCACTGTCACAAGTTTCTCGCTGGGGAAGATCTTCACGTCCTGCGAATCGCTCATCACGATGCGGGCCACGCCCATGATCGCGAGGTCGTAGTTCAGCAGGTTCACCGTGGCGTTCACGCTGTCGCTGTTGCTGTTGATCTGCAGCACGTCGTAGTCCTGTTTCCCTGCGCTGTTGAGGATGTGTTGGCGAAGCCGAGGAGCGGTCTGCACCCATTCCGTTTCCGGGTCGTAGGAGAGGTACCCCTTGTTGGCCATGTCGATGATCAAGGGCACCACGGCCTCTTTCTGCATCTTGCTGTACACGGCGAATTCCTGTGCGTAGAACTTGCCCTCGTTCTGTTTGCTGAAATCGTTCAGACGTACCAAGGGATGCACGGCATCGATGCCCATCATGCCCACATACCGCTTCTCCTTGAAGTAGTTGAAGCTCTCAAAGCTTGCACGCGTTTGTGTACTGCCCATCAGGTTGCCCATCTGCACCAATGGATCGCCCTGCTTCCATGTGAGCATATCGAAGTACATGTCCAGTTCATGGTACGTATCGTAGAAAGGTGCCTTGCCCAAGCCTTCATCCTTCTTGATGAGCGAGAGCATCTTCTTATCCTTCAGGAATCGCATACTTACACTGGGGTGGTACAGTGAATCCTTGTCGAGCAGGAGCTTCAGCGCCACATCATCGCTGGAAATGCGCTCGGGTTCGATGCTGAAGAAGAGCCCGCTGGCGATGATGAACGGACGCTTGTCCCGGTAGAAGGTCATGTACGCCGGTTCCTCCTTGGTACCATATCCTTGCAACTTGGCGCCCTGCAACGTGAAGCCCCCTTCGAAGTCGATGCCCTCCACGATGTCGCGGATCTTCATCCGGCGGTCATAGCTCTCGAAACGCGGGTAACTCGCGGAACCTTCGTCGACGTTCGCCAACACTTTGTCCGTGACCTTACCCAAAAGCGTGCGCTCGAAGTACGGGTCGTTGAAGCGCACGGAGTCCACCTCGTAGGTCGCGCTCTTCATCTTGATCTCGTAAGCATGGTCCCACTCACCGAACGTTGCGGCCTCCTTCAGGCCGGCACGCTCCCACGTGACCTTTCCTCCCACGCCTTTCCACAATTCGAGCGTTGGTAGATAGGTGCCGGAGGTCCCTTTGATCACAGCGCTGTCACCCTTTGCGGTGCAGATCAGGTCGGCTTTGGGGAAAACGACCTTGGGGACTGAATCGAAGACGAACGTGAATTTCCCACTGCTGCTGCGCCACTTGGTACTGGCGCTGGCGAACATGGTATTGTCCTTGAACAAATTCGCACAGGTGGCGATGAAGGCGACGACATTCTGTTTGCGACCGCTCTGGATCAACTTCTCCATGCCTTGCATCCATGCATCGAATTCCGCACCGCTGCGCCCCCCCGTGGGGAAAGCGGCGATCGCGCCGAGGTAATCGCGGAAATGAGGGAACGCCTCGAATCGTTTCTTCAGCATGAAGTTGGCCACTTCGGTGATCCGCACACGCTGTGCTGCAGTGTAATACGGACCGTTCCACACCGGGGTGAACGTCTGCTCCATGAACGGACGACCTTCCCGTTTATCCGCAGCCACGATGAACTCGGTCATCTCCTGCAAGAAGAGCGCCTGGTCCGTTGAGAACGGTTTCGTTTGCGCGAACGTCGACGAGGGTATGCAGGCGAAAAAGGCGACGAGCATGAGCAACGCCTTCAACTGCCACGATCCAATGATCCCCAACGGTCCAATTAACGGACCATCGGTGCATGATCGACCGGTCCCTATTCCGCCGAATTCACATTCCATGATTTCCATAGTTCCACGCTCGCTCATTTCCGCATTACGGTTTCCGACAACCCAGAAGCGCCCACTCCCCTTCCTCCATTTCCTCGAAAGGGACCAGTCCGATGGCTGCTGCCCGATCGGCCAACAAATGCCGATCGGCAATGATGAAGCCACTGAGGAAAAGCACCCCGTTCGGAAGGAGCGCCGCCGCCATCAAGGGCATGGCTTCCAGCAGGGTGTTGCGTTCGATGTTCGCCAAGATAACGTCGTAGGTATGGCCTGCCAGAGAGCCGGCATCCCCCTTTTCCACAGTGATCACGTGACAACCGTTGCGCACCACGGTCTCCTTTGCATTGTCCACGGCCTGCTGGTCGTTGTCGATGGCCATCACCGATGTAGCTCCCATCCGTTCGGCCAAGATCGCGAGTACAGCAGTGCCACAGCCTAGATCGCATGCTGCGCGGCCTGCAAGATCCACGCCGAGCATGCCCTTCACCATCATCCGTGTGGTGGCATGGTGCCCGGTCCCGAACGCCATGCGGGGTGTAATGACCAGTTCATGGGTGAAGCCGGGCATACTTGGATGATGCTCCGCACGAATGCGCACCTCATGCCCCACTTCCACGGGCTGGAAACTGCGCTCCCATTCCGCGTTCCAATTGTGCGGTTCCATTTGCACGTGCGACCACGCAACAGTAACGTGCGGATCGTGCAGGGTCATCAATTTAGAGACGGCTCCGTGATCGAACTCGACAGTCTTGATGTAGGCGTCAAGCCCTCCAGTGGTCTCCTCATAGCTATCGTAGCCCAGCTCGCCGAGCTCGACCATGAGGATGTCGCGCCAAGGTTCCAACGGGGCTATGAGGAAGGAAACGCGGGTGTGGGACACGGGGAAGAAATGTGGGAATGGTGAAGTGGAGATTGTTGGGATCAGGCTTTCGTGCGTCCTGCAATGCGGATAAGCTCGAGGAACTGGTCAGCGTCGAGCGCGGCACCACCGATGAGGCCGCCGTTGACATCGGGCCCGGCGAAGAGCTCGGTCGCATTGTCGGGCTTGCAACTTCCGCCATAAAGAATGGGCACTTCTTCGGCCACGCGTGATCCATGCATGTGCAGCATTGAACGAATGTGGGCGTGCATGTCCTGCGCCTGTCGGGACGTGGCAGTAAGCCCGGTGCCGATGGCCCAAACGGGTTCATAAGCGATCACGACGCGCTGCAAATGATCGTTGTCCAGCTTGCCCAGCGCTCCTTTCATCTGCTCCGTCACGACATCGAAATGTGCTCCTGCCTGACGCTCTTCCTTACGCTCACCACAGCAGTAGATCGGCGTGATCCCGTGCTCCAACAAGGCGACCACTTTCGTACCGACCACCGGATCCGTTTCACCGAAATACTGGCGACGCTCGCTGTGGCCTACGATACAGTGCGTGACACCGATGCTCGCCAGCATACCGACGCTCACTTCGCCGGTGTAGGCACCTTGTGCGGCCTCATGGCAGTTCTGTGCGGCGATGCCGATGCGTGAACCCCGTGCCTGTTGTACGGCCATTTCAAGGAAGGGGAACGGTGGGGCCAGGACCATGTCCACATTGGTGGGTAAGGAAGGCGATGCTGCGGTCACTACATCCACGAGTGCTTTCGCGCTCGCACGGTCCTTGTGCATTTTCCAATTGCCAGCGACGATCGTTCTCATTCCCACAAAGATGGCGGTGAGAACAAGCGCTTTTCACGATCGCGTGCTAAGGATCCAACAGGGGATCGTGATCAATGGATGGAGCCGGGGTCGGGAATTACCTTTCGGAACAGACCCGAACGAGATGAAGCGGATCACCCTTTCGTTATCCTTAGTTGTTGGAATAGTCGCGACAGCATGGGCGCTCTATGAGCACAAGCGATGCGCCCTGTACATAAACCATTTTGTCGACTACGAATTCGACCTTGCTCGGAACATCACGATCGTTAGATTAAACCGAGTGGGGCACTCTGGAGTATCGGATATGACCTGAACGAGGACCTGGTAGATGATTCCATCGTGGTCTACAGCTCTAGCGGTAAAGCAGTGTCCATATGGGTGGATGAGAATTTCAACGGACTTGAAGAGGTCGAGTATCTCTATTCGCCGACCGAAGAATTGATCGCCAGATATGAGGACCGTGAAGAAGATGGATACGTGGAGGAATATACCCGTTACGCCCCGGACAGCCTTTTCATCTACAGGGATGCCGACCAAGACGGCTTTTACGCGCCCTCAGAAATGATCCGCGCTGCATTGCGTGACTGAGAATTCCGTCTACCTCTTCTTCTCCGCCGCCTTCAGCGCCAGCTTGAATTGTTCGCGGTAGCGTTCCGTGTAGGGTCCGTCCCATTGGAAATCATGCATGGCAGGCACCCAGGAAGCGACGCCGAAAGGCATGTCCAGCAGGTCCTCGGGCAGCTCCAACGCGGAACTAGCCAAGGTGATATCGATGCGCATGTTCCACTCGCGTTGCCGATCCGCAGGTTCCATTTCGCCTTGGGTATCCACTACGAGCAACTTCCCGTGGTGACCGTCCGCTGCATAAGTCAACTTGTAGCGCTGCCCCATTGGAACGAAGGTCTGGTAGGCCCCGCGCATATCGGTGAAGACCGAATCGCCTGCCATGGAATCCGTATCGAAACGCACGCACGCATTGGGGATCGGCTTGCCGGACTTGAGGTCCTCCACGATACCGAACAACATCATGTGCTGCTCTTTTTGTGCCTGCACAGAGATCACAGACCCGAAGGCCATCAGCAGAAAGATCCGGTGCAGGCGAATGGTCTTCATGGTTCATCGGAGCTTGCGGTATACCACCCGTTACTTCAGCCTAGCAGCGGCGTCGGCATAGGTGGGTGCATCGTTGCAATGCCATAAGCCACGCACCGTGCCTTGCTGCAACACCATCACGCCGGGATTACTGCGGATGGCCGTCTTGATGGTCTTCTCGTCGCATTGCACGATCTCGAACGGTAGTTGATGCTGGTGCCTGAACTCTTCGCTCTTGTCGAACGGACTGGCCGTGACACCGTAAACATACCATCCGTTCTTGTACGCTTCATTCACCAAGGTTACGATCGCCGGCAAGCAGGACCGATCGGCGCTCTCCACATTGTAGATCATGACCATCAACACCGGCGAGGATTCCGTAAGGATCCCAACCGTGACGTCGTTCCCTTCCACATCGGTCAGCGAGAAGTCCTGCACTTGGGAGAGGATACCGGGTTCCACTTCCACCACACGTGTGCTGTTCGGCACGTTCTCGAAATTCTCATCGTCCCATGGGTATGGACCACTGCTGTCGTACTCCTTCACTTCGCCCGTGGTCTTGTTCTTGTAGCTCACATAGGTCTTGTTCACCGGCGGTCTGCCTGCGTTCTTCTGGTCGTAGATATTCTTGCCGACCGCATATGGTCGGTAGTCCCGCATGGGCAAATGTGCATAGCCGTACCAGGTGAATGCAAGGGTGATCAGCGCGATCCAACCGGCCGCGATCCACTCCGCACGTGGTCCCTCCATGAAGCGTTTGATGAGCAGATAGCCCGCGAAACCGATCAACGTGAACCATATCGGGCCGTACCACGTGAAGATCCAACTCCAAATGGCGACCAACAGCAGCCCCACTGGCAAGAGGACCATATCATCCGCCTTGGTATTCCAAGTGACCCGCTTGCGCAGGAAGAACAAGGGAAGAATGAACACCAACAGGATCATGTCCTTGCTGAAACTCTCCCACGGCGTAAGGCTTCTCCCGATGGACCCCTTCATGGCATCGCCGAAGCAACCGCAGTCGGTCACGCAGGTTACGCTGTGCTCGACGGCCTGTCCGTTCTCCATGATGGTGTACGTTCCGTTCGGATCGCACGTCGCCGTGTACATGGTGAGCCAGCCGAAGAAGACGGTAAGCAGCAACAACGCCCATGTGGCCAGCTTCATGCGACCGCCGAAGAGCACCGCGAAACCAAGCACTATCTCGGCCAAACAGGCCAACGTCGCCAACGCCAGAGAGAACGGCTCCAAGAATGGGAGGCCCAACGCACTCTCCGCGAAGTATTCCTCCAACTTGTAGGAGAAGCCCAGCGTATCGTTGGCCTTGATGAGACCACTGACGATGAAGAGGGAGCCTACGATCAGGCGGCAGACAAGGAGGAGGATGCGCATGGTAACGAATGAGTGTCTATGACGATGGCGACGAATTTAGCCGCCATTGATCGACTGCGTCCTTCGTTAACAACCCTTTTGCAAGGGTCGATCGTGGAAAGCGATGTTCCTACGGGGTGATCCAGTCCCACTGGGGGACACCAGGGACTTGCGAACGCCCGGATGTAGGGGCCACAGCGGCTTCTTTACGCCCACGCAGCTGGGCCATCACCCAAGCCACTTCTTGTCGCATGCGTTCCTCGTACTCAGCGTCCCAACTGAGGAAACCGGTGGTAGGGCAGAACCGGGCCAAACCCATCGGCAGGTCGAAAAGCGAAAGGTCCATGTCCGGGACGGTCTCGAAAAGCGTCATCTCCACATCCACGGAAACTTCTCGGCGATCGCCCTGCCATGCTGCGCCATGGGTGTCCACAGCGAAGCACTTTGTCACATGCCCCTGGAGGCTGAAGCGTATCACGTAGTTCCCATCGCGCTCTAGATCGATGGTGTAGCTACCACCGTGGCCCGTGGTGAACGACTGCTCCTTTACCCCATCGCGATACACGCGAACCAGCACTTGGTCCAGCGGAGTGCGCGAAACAAAGTTGGTGACCTCGCCACGCAACCGCAGATCGACCGCCGAACACGGTAGCACAAGACAGGTAAGTATGGCCAGGATCAGGTTTCGCATGGATCATTCGGGGTAAGCCGACATTTTCCGGGGAGGCGAAAGTAGAGCCGCGTACGTGGGGGATCAAGGGGTGGAAGCCTTGCGGAACGCCCAGTTCCTAACAGGCAAAAGTGGATAACCTCAATGAGGCTTTGTTCCGATCTACGCCTCGTCCAATCGGATCATCGCAAAGACGCCGTAGTTCACGATATCCAAGAAGTTGGCATCGACGCCTTCGCTCACGAGCGTGGCCCCTTGGTTGTCCTCGATCTGTTTGATGCGCAGCAACTTCATCAGGATAAGGTCCACGAGTGAACTGACGCGCATGCTGCGCCAAGCTTCACCATAATCGTGGTTCTTGCGCTCCATCAGATCGCGTGCTATGGTGATGCGTCGGCCTACTTCCTGTATCGCACGGTCAGCCGATAGATCAGGGGCATCGACAACACCAAGGTCCAATTGCACCAAGGCCATGGCCGCGTAATTGATGATACCGATCAGTTCCGGACGGATGCCTTCGCCCACCTTGCTCTGCCCCACTTCCTGCAACGTGCGGATCCGTTGTGCTTTGATGAAGATCTGGTCGGTCAAGGAAGGAACGCGCAGGATCCGCCATGCCGTGCCGTAGTCATGGGCCTTCTTCGCGAAAAGCGCCATGCATTCCGCGACAACTGCGTCATATTGTGAAAGGGTGCGATCCATCGGTCGGCGAAGGTAATGGACGTGTTCAAGCATGCGGATCCTAAGGACGCGACGTCATGGGTCTTCGTGAAACTCCAGGACCGCTGTCGCAACTTGCACTCCGAATGCCAACACCAGCGATCACGTGGCGGTTGAAGGACCGCCTCTATTCACCCGGTTTCCCCTTGGTGATGGGCATCCTCAATGCCACGCCCGATTCCTTCCATGCAGAAAGTCGTGTTGATGTGGACAGCGTGCTCCGATCGGCGGAACGTATGTTGAAGGAAGGTGCAACCATTCTTGATCTCGGCGGCCAGAGTTCAAGACCCGGAAGTGGCGAGGGCACTGGAGAAGAAGAAGCACGGCGTGTCCTTCCTGTGATCAAGGCACTTCACAGCCGTTTCCCCAATGCGCTCATCAGTGTGGACACATGGCGATCCACCGTAGCGAAAGCAGCCGTAGAGCATGGTGCAGGCATGGTGAACGATATCGGTGCAGGGCTGTGGGACGAGGCCATGCTGGAGACGGTCGCTGCCTTGGGGGTGCCGTACGTCGCCATGCACATGCAGGGCAAACCAGCAACGATGCAAGCCGCACCCAGCTATGTCGACGTGGTTGCCCAGGTGACCCACTTCCTGAGCGAGCGCCTCGTAGCTGCTCATGCCGCAGGTATTGCCGATGTGGTGATGGATCCCGGCTTCGGCTTTGGAAAAACGACAGTACACAATTACGCCTTACTGCGTTCCCTGCCACGCATGGCCGCGCGGGGCGCGCCCATCCTCGTGGGGCTTTCGCGCAAACGGATGATCAACGAAATACTTGGTACCAGCCCGGACCAAGCGTTGAACGGCACCACGGCGCTGAATACGATCGCGCTGCTGAACGGTGCATCCATCCTGCGGGTCCACGATGTGAAGGAAGCCGTGGAGGTGACGCGGATCTGCGCGGCCTATGGCATCGGAACGTAATTGACGGTCAGAAATCGACGCGCTTCCGGCGGTTGCGCTTTGCTGCTGTGGCAGTAACAACCTGCTTCCGGGCTAGGGCATCCAACGCCCGTTCGTAGTGGATCATCACCCGCTCCACCTTGGGCTGCAGGTTCTGGGTGTAGGCGATGTCCCAATTCAAGTTGCGCACGCTGTGCTTGTATTCGGCCATGCCTACCGGAGCGTCGAATATGTCGAACGCGAACCCATCGAGCCACGTGAACAAGGTCATCTGCAGGTCCATGTCGTAGAAGGGCACATCCGGGAAGAGCGGGATGTCCCGTGCGTCGATCGCCACATGCTTGGTCACCAGATCGGCACGGTGGAACCAGACCTGGTAATTGTACCCGCGCTCGAGGTACATCTCGTACTTCCCGTTACCCGTGGTGATGATGGTCTCGCGGTCGATGCTGTCCTTCACCAACCGGATCTGGACCCCCTTCATGGCGTCGCCGCTGAAGTGCTCCGTTACGATCCCGTGCAGGTGGATGTAGAACGCCTCCACCTTGGGCACTGCGGAGCACCCAAGGCTCAACACGACCAGTGCACGGAGAAGGATCGATCGCATCACCGAGCGAAAGTACGGGGATGGGGCGCGCTTGTCAGGCGCACTTCGCGCATCTTTGTCCAAAGGTCGTTGTTGATGATCCGCTCCATCCGTGTGAACGAGAACCTGCACATCGTGCTGTGGTTGCTGAAGGACCTGTTCTGGTTGATGGAACTCCATGTCGCCGCGCTGGTCATGGTTGTCCCTACCCTTACCATGGCCTTTTACATAGCCTGGTTGAGCGCGAATGACAAGGTACTCCTGGTGCATTGCATCGCGGTGATCTTCTGGATCTTGGCCAACTCCACTTGGATGATCGGCGACTTCTTCTTCCAGGAACGGGGACACGGGATCGCGGCCGGCTTCTTCATCACCGGGTTGAGCATCCTTGCGGTGTACTATTTCGTGCTGGCCCCGCTGTATGCGCGCAGGACCCGTAACGGCCCGGGAACACAGGTTTGACCTTCGCCTCACACGCCACGCTCGCCTTCGGTTACCTTCGCGGCATTGGCCACTGATACCCTTGCACGGACCCGGTTGCGCGCGAAACGCGTGCTGCGCATCACCTTGGTATGGGTGGTGGTAGGCTGCATCGCGGCCCTGTTCGAACATAATGCCCTCTTGCAGCACGGACTTACAAGCACCTTACGGGAACGGCTGGACGAACGTTTCCTGCGTTCACTCTTTGCAGGTCTGCTGGGTGGTAGCCTGTACATTTTCCTGCTACGCGACCATTGGCGTAAACTAGCTTACAGCAAAGCAGTAAGCATAATGGCTGCACTGATGGTGCTGATCATGGTGCTTTTCGGCGCTATGGTCCCTGCGTTCCTGGATCCCGCACCTTCTTTTATCTCAGCGGTCAGTGAGCGTTTCTTCAGCACCACCTTCCTTGGCACATATGCATACTGGACCTTGCTTATGGCTGGCAGCATGCTGATGGTGCGCTTGAACGACCAGTATGGGAATGGTGGCATCAACTACCTCACGGGGTTCTATCACAAACCGCGTCAAGAGATGCGGATCTTCATGTTCTTGGACATGCGGTCCTCAACCACGATCGCCGAGCAGATCGGCCACGTAAAGTACTTCCAACTGCTGAACGAGCTGTATGCGGACATCACGGACCCCATCGTGTATTCGCGGGGAGAGATCTACCAATACGTGGGTGACGAGATCAGTGTGAGCTGGTCCTTGCGGCGCGGTGTGGGCCGCCAGCGGTGCATCCGATGCTTCCTTGATATCCGGGCCAAACTTCAGCGCCGCGCGAAACATTACGAGGAGCGCTACGGCATGGCACCCACTTTCAAGGCCGGATTCCACTATGGTCCGGTAACGACCGGCGAGGTGGGTCTCGTGAAGAAGGAACGCATCTTCAGCGGTGATGTGGTGAACACCGCTGCACACATCCAGAACCGCTGCAATCAACACGGGGTGGACAATCTGATCTCACAGGACCTGCTCGACGTGCTTCGCCTTCCTTCCAATTATGTGATGCGCGAGATCGGCAGCACCGACCTCAAAGGCAAACGAAACGCGACCCGGTTGTGGACGTTGGTCCACGCGGACCAGCAGAGCGAAGCGGCGAAAGCCCCCGCTGCACGGCATCAGAACGTATAGCTACGCCCGTCGCGCACAATGGTGATCGGACCGGCGGGACTGCGATACAACACCGCATCGCCGAAGAGCTCGAACCCATTTATGCCGGCCTCCTTACCGAAGCGCAACCGCTTGCCGTTACGGATACCGCGCAGTTCCCGATTGATGTCCAGGTACACGAGCAGATCGCCCTCCACCATCCACTGCTCGGGAACGTATTCCTCTACGGCCATCGGACCATCCGGGCCTAAAAGCATCAGCGCGCCGCCCCAGAGATACAGCAACGTGCGATCCTTCACCCAATATTGTGCTGGCATGGAATCGGTGAGCGTGATCACCTGGCCACCTGACCAGCTCCTCAACTTCAATATGCCATCCACGAACGCGATGATGCCATCACCCGCTTGCGCACTCAGGGGTCTCATCCCCGAGAGATGGATCGGCGCAGCATTCGCTTCGCCCATGAATTCACCGCGCACGTCATCCCAATAGGCCACGATGTCCACACCGTTCACAACAAGGCCGACATCGGTGCTGTCGGTAAGCGTGCGCAATTCGCCGCGATGGAAAAGTGAGACGGAACGCGTGGACCTGTTGTAGAACGTAACCGTGTTACCGCCCTGGGTCCACTGCTGCTGGTCGCTGCCTTGGTCCATGGTCGCGATCGGCAACCGCTGTCCTTTCCAGAGCACGACCAGTTCATGCTCTACGCTATCGTGGAACGCAACAAGGCTGTCAGAAACACGGAAACGCGCCACACCGGTGGCGACCAATCGTGAGGTTCCCGATCGCAACACTTTCAATGAATCGTGCGTTCGCCAAGCCGCGCGTTCGCCTGATACGTGGATCTCATCCACCTTGCTTCGTTCTACAACGGATATCTTTTTGCCCTCCACCTCATAGTAGCCGAGATGGCCGTCGTGGTCCTGGAACAAGAGCGCGCCATCCATGGCAAAGGCACGCTGCGGGGGCCGCGCATCCACTTCCATGAAACGCTTCCCTGAGAAGATGATGGACCGATCCACATCACTGGTGAACGGGACCACTGTTTGAGCACTGACAGTAGTAGTGCAGCACGCGAGAAGAACGAATGTTGACGATCGCATGGCGCCCTCAATCCTCTTGTTGTACGCGCTGGACGGTATGGACCCGGACCTCTCGACGACGACCCTTCACGGGAACGATGTGCTGTGGACCGATCGTGAAGCGCTCATTCGCCGTCGGAATGCGCGCCAGCAGTTCCGCAGAGACCAAGAGATCGACCTTCATGTCCTTCGCCAAGCCGAGCATACGTGACACGCTGTTCATGACATCGCCGCTAAGTTCCAACGCACGTTTCGTGTGACCGATCTGCGCGGAGATCACCCGGCCACCATGCAAAGCCGCGCGGTATTGCGGCACCACACCGAACTCGCGCTTCAGATCGTTCTCGTGCAGTTTGATGCGATCGACGATGTCGAAGAAGAGGTCCATGCAATTCTCATAGCGCACGCCGATGCGCATGGGCCACGTGAAGATAACCTCGTCGCCTACATACTTGTGGATGTCGGCCTCGTTGCGCAAGATGGCATCGGTCATCAGCGAGTACGTGGTGTTCAGGAAACGGAAATAATGCAGGTCGCCCATCCTTTCCGCCAGCGTCGTGGAGCCTACAAGGTCCATCGTCAGCACGACGCGTTCTTCCGCGACGGGTCGTTCGTAGCGGCCCAACAGGAAACCCAAGAACATCCGGCGGCCCATCAGTTCTTCCACTTGGACCACAAGGATCGCCATGGAGGTGACAACCATCACCCGCAACATCAGCTTGTATAGCTGCCCCATGAGGAAGATCTCCTGCACCCTCTCCGGCTGATCATGGGCGAACCATGCGAACCGGTCGGAGTTCACCGCGAAGGCCAAGGCGATCAACGCAAGGGTGAGCAGGTTCACCAACAGGACCTTCCCGAGGAACTGCAATGGCACGGCCAGCGATCGGAAGCGACGACCGAAGAAGTATTCCTCCAGGATCCCTGTCCACAGACCGAGCAAGGCCCAAGCACCGATCTGCAGATCGAACCGCTCGCCGCTAAAGAGCACCAACGCCGCGGCCACCACTGTGGTGACCAAGGAATACTTGCCGACTTTACGAAGCTTGTATCGGGTGATCGCGGTCAATGCAATGCCTTCGCTGCGCCAAGGCAGGTGAAGAGGGGCGCGAAAGTAAGGACGCCGCCTTGCCGCATTCTCGTTCTTTGCTCCCATGCTGCGCCGAACACTGAGCTGGCTCTGGCCCCAGACCGAGGCTACGGCCGAAGGTCGGTCGGGGAAACTGGAGGTACGCTGGGAGAATGGCCGCAAAGTGCTGAACTCGCCCAACGGAAACCAGAGCTTCGGTGCCTTGCACCGGGTGTGGCAGAAGACCTTGGCCCATCTGGACCTGCAGGCAGACCCGCCCCGCTCGGTGCTCATGCTCGGTTTGGGAGCAGGGAGTGCCGTAACCATCCTGCGGGAAGAATTGAGCATCAAGTGCCCCATCATAGCCGTTGAACTGGACCCCGTGATCGTGCGCTTGGCCCGATCCCATTTCCAGCTGGACCGTTTCACAGACCTCAACGTGATAGAGGGAGATGCCACGATACAGGTACACGCCCTGCGCGACCGCTACGATCTGGTGTTGGTGGACCTTTTCGAAGATCTGGACCTGGCCCGGGGCGTGGATGCCCGAAGCTTCATCCATGGGCTCCGTGACCGCTGCTCCGACATGGGCAAGGTCTGCATCAACACGGTGGCTTACGACGAGACCAGCGACCGCCGCTGCCAAGCGGTACACGACCACGCCCAGCGAGTATTCCATGGCATAGAGGAGTTGCGCTTGGAGGAGGTGAACCGAATGTTCATTGCTTCGTGAGCAACGTTAGCCGTCCAACCCACGTCTTTCCGGTCAAATGGCCCGAACTTTGGGCCACGGCATGTTCTGACCGGAATTGATTGGGAAGTAGACGCACATATCCGCTCGTCCTCAGCCTCTTGGTACTGAGCGGCCCGGTCGCGGCCCAACCGTGCTCTATAAACCTGGGGTTGGACCGGACCATCTGCCAAGGCCAGACCACCACGATAACGGCACCTGCGGGGTTCCCGAACTACTTGTGGAGCACGGGTTCCAGCGCTAGTTCGATCACGGTGGGCACCGCTGGAACATATTGGGGGCAAGCGAGTTATCCATCCGGGAACTTGGCCGTTAACGGGAACTTCAGCGCGGGCAACACGGGCTTTTCCACCCAGTTCAACTACAACACAGACCTGGTCCCGGACGGCAACTACTTTATCGCTAACAATGCGGCGGCACACCATTCCCAGTTCATCGGTGCGGGCAACGGGCCATTCCTGATGATCAATGCTGGTTGGCAGCAACCGGGATGGAGCTTCTGGTGCCAGACCGTGCCCGTTTGCCCAGGCCAGACCTACACGCTGAGCTACCGCGGTGTTACGCTAGCGCCCCAAAACCCACCGTTGCTCACCTTATTCGTGAACAACGATTGGACCTTCCAAGACCACACCTTGGGTCCACTCCAGAACCAATGGCAGACGTTCAACACCGCGTGGACCGCGCCTGCTGGTATTACATCGGCAGAGTTCTGCTTGAAGGTGTCGTCCGGCTGGGGCATAGGGAATGATTTCGGGATCGACGATATCACGATCCAAAGTACCATTACCATGCGCGATGACGTGGAGGTGTTCGTTACACCGCTGCCTGTGGTGGACCTAGGGCCAAACGTGACGCTTTGTGTCGGCCAGAACTTGACCTTGGATGCCGGTGTGGTGGGCGGCACGTACGTATGGCAGGATGGTTCAACCGGTTCCACCTACCAAGTGAGCGGACCGGGTATTTACAGCGTTACGGTCACCGCCAATAGTTGCTCTGTTACAGATGCGATCACGGTGGGCTATAACCCTGTCCCCGTATTGGACCTTGGGCCGGACATCACGTTATGTACCGGACAGAACTTGGTCCTGAACGCGACCGTTCCCGGTGGCAGCTATGGTTGGCAGGATGGTAGCAGCAGCGCTACGTTCAACGTCACCGGCCCCGGATCGTATTCGGTGAACGTGAGTGCGAACGGCTGTTCAACAAGTGACCAGATCGAGATCGCCTACAACCCGACACCGGTCTTCGATATCGGTTCGGACCAAACGATCTGCGCGGGTGATCAAGTCGTTCTTGACGCCACAACGGCGGGCGCCACTTACCTCTGGCAGGATGGTTCGACCGGGCCTACGTTCACGGCCACAACGAATGGAGCCTACGATGCAACGGTGACGTTGAACGGCTGCCCGGCCAACGATCTGGTGAACCTCACCTTCACGCCGCTGCCGGTGGTGGAGCTGGGTCCAGATCAGACCATCTGCCCCGGTGATGCGGTGCTGCTGGACGCCACGGTCCTAGGTGGCGCGTATGTCTGGCAGGATGGTTCCACTAACGCCACATTCAATGCCACCACGGCTGGCAACTACACCGTTGATGTTACGGCAGACGGCTGTACGCGATCCGATTCGTTCACCTTGGCCTTATTCAACCTGCAGACGGTGGATCTAGGGCCTGACGTTGTGTTCTGCCAAGGCGGTTCCGCGTCCATAGGCGCGACCGTTCCCGGCGCATCGTATGCATGGAGTTCCGGTGAGAGCAGTTCTTCCATCACGGTTACCAGCGCTGGTATCCGTTGGCTCGATGTCACCTTGAACGGCTGCACGGTGCGTGATAGCATCTTGGTATCCATGACGCCGCTTCCGGTCGTTGATCTTGGCCCTGATCGACTTGTTTGTCCGGGTGAACAGGCCTTGATCGATGCTACTACACCGGGTGCGACCTATCTGTGGAATACGGGTGCTGCAGCGCCCACCATCAATGTGCCGAACGGGAACTACGATGTAACGATCACGGTGAACGGATGCGACGCCACGGATGCGGTCCTCGTTACCAACCATCCGACGCCGGTCGTCGATCTCGGTGCTGATGTCTCGCTCTGCCCCGGTACGCAATTGGTACTTGATGCCGAGCAACCCGGCGCCAGCTACGTGTGGCAGGATGGATCCATGGCATCAACGTTCACCGTGGATACGGATGGAACGTATGATGTGGACCTTACCGATGCCAATGGGTGCGAAGCGACGGATGCGATCACCGTAGTCTACGCGGCTCCCGCTCCTATCGACCTTGGGTCCGATGTTACGATCTGTCAAGGCTCCACCATCACTTTGGATGCCACGGTCCCCGGTGCAACATATCTCTGGACGAATGGTGCGGGCACATCAACGATCACGGTCGGAACAGCCGGGAACTTCGGTGTAACGGTGACGCAGGGATCATGCACCGTTTCCGACGCGATCATAATTTCCGTGGCAGCATTGCCCACAGTGGCGCTCGGGAACGATGCAATACTTTGCCTGGGTGAACAGATCGTGTTGGACGCAACAGGCCCCGGTCTCACCTATGCTTGGAACACGGGTGCCGTTTCACCGACGATCATTGTGAGTTCGGGCGGCACATACGATGTCACGTTAACAAATGCGGCGAACTGCACTGCCACGGATGCCATCGATATCGTCTACGCTTCACCATCGGCCATTGACCTTGGTGCTGACGTGGTGCTCTGCCAAGGAGAGAACGTGGTGTTCGATGCCACCTTGCCCGGTTCATCCTATGTGTGGAGTTCAGGCGCCTCCACGCCCAGCATAACGGTCAGCACATTCGGTGCAATATGGGTTGAAGTGACACAGGGCAACTGCAGCGTGAGCGATACGGTGCAAGTGCAAGTTCGACCAATGCCTCAAGCTTCTCTCGGCAACGACGCAACGTTGTGCGCCGGTGAAGACATCGTACTTGACGCCACTTGGCCCGGTGCAACCTATCTCTGGAACACCGGTGCCGTTACGCCGACGTTGACCGTGGCATTAACCGGAACCTATTCCGTGGATGTGGACCTGAACGGTTGCATAGCTTCTGATGCGATCGACATCAATGTGCTTTCCGCAACGTCGCTCAACCTTGGGCCGGATCGAACGTTGTGCGCCGGTGGACAGGTCGTGCTTGACGCGACCACGCCGGGATCTTCCTACGCGTGGAGCACAGGTGCGTCTTCCGCGACGATCACGGCAACGACATCGGGAACGTATTGGGCCGAAGTTTCCACGGGCCTTTGCAGCGTGAGCGATACCGTGGTGGTGACGGTGAACCCGATGCCGCAAGTAGCGCTCGGCAACGACGCAACGTTGTGCGCCGGTGAAGACATCGTACTTGACGCCACTTGGCCCGGTGCAACCTATCTCTGGAACACGGGTGCCGTTACGCCGACGTTGACCGTGGCATTACCCGGGACCTATTCCGTGGATGTGGACCTGAACGGTTGCATAGCTTCTGATGCCATTGATATCAACTTGCTGACACCGGATGCTGTCGATCTGGGTACCAGCATTGTCGGTTGCGAAGGCGATGCGATCATCTTGGATGCGACGATAGCTGGCGCGTCCTATCTCTGGAATACCGGCGAAGTGACGGCAACGCTTGATGTGATCGTAACAGGAACCTACTGGGTCGATGTCTCCCAAAGCGATTGCGTGGCGAGCGATACGATCAACGTGGAACTCAACCCTATACCACAGATCGATCTGGGAACGGACCGGACCTTTTGTGAAGGACAAACGAGCACCACGTTGGATGCTACTTGGCCCGGTGCCACATATGATTGGAACACGGGAGCTGGTTCGCCAACCTTGGATGTGACCACAACGGGCACCTATTCGGTTGATGTTGACCTGAACGGCTGCGTGGCAACGGATGAGGTGCAGGTGATGTTCGGGTCCTTGTCCATCGATCTCGGACAGGATACCACCTTGTGCGCTGGACAAACCTTGCAACTGGCCGCTCCGCTCGCCAGCGGCACTGCGATGTGGAATGATGTGACCTTGGCAGCTACCTACACGGTAACGCAGGAAGGAACCTATTGGGTCGTATTCACAGGTGGCTCAGGATGTGATGCCACGGATACCATCTTCGTATCATACAACGACCCCGGAACGGTGGATCTTGGCCCAGACCTTTCGTTGTGCGAAGGACAAACGCATCAGTTGAACGCCACACTAGCGGGTGCCGTGTTGCAGTGGGAGGACGGCTCCTCCGATGCCGTTCGAACGGTCAGTTCAAGCGGCATGTACTCTTTTGAAGCGCTCGTTGGTCAGTGCGTTGTGGGAGATGCGATCGCGATCGATTTCAGCCCGCTGCCCTCCGTGGACCTGGGCGCGGATATTCAGATCTGCCCAGGATCGGAAGCTGTGTTCGATGCTACGACCAGCGATGCCAGCTACTTCTGGCAGAATGGATCATCCGAAGCCACACTGTCCGTCGGCACCGCTGGCGAGGTCACTGTTACCGTGAGCGTGAACGGTTGCAGTTCTTCCGATGAGGTACTCGTAAGTCTGCTGGATGGCCCGACCCCTGACCTCGGCGCCGACGTGACCATTTGCCAAGGTGCTTCACTCGTCCTCGAAGCGACTGAGAACGGATCGACCTACGTGTGGGATGATGCCTCGACGCTGGATATGCGAATGGTGCAAAGCACCGGATCCTATTGGGTGGATGTAAGTCGCAACGGCTGTACCGCGCGCGATACCATCCGTGTCACGGTCTTCGATCCGAGCGTGTTGGAATTGGGTGCTGACCGTACGATCTGCGCAGGTTCCACGACCGAACTGGACGCCACCGTGCCGGGTGCGGAATACGTTTGGTCCAACGGCTTTGCAGCACCAACGATAAGTGTCGGCTCTGCCGGAACGTATGGTGTAACGATCACTGTTGCAGGATGTACCGCGGAGGATGCCGTCCAGGTGGCTGTGCTGGAACTTGTCGCCCCTGAACTCGGTCCGGATATTTCCATCTGCGAAGGAACTACCGCGGACTTGGTAGTCACTGACAATGGTGGTTCGATCTCCTGGTCGACGGGCGGAACGGGTCCTGCGATCAGTGTCTCCAATGCTGGAACCTACACCGTGACCATCGACAGCCTAGGGTGTTCCGCGAGCGATATGGTCGTGGTCATCACACGTCCAGTGATCACCGAAGTTGACCTCGGCGACGATCGCAGCCTCTGCCCCGGAGCATACGATGTTCTGGAACCCACTTTCATCCCGGGGGCCACGTACTTGTGGAGCACTGGTGCAACGGGCCCGCTGCTCGCGATCAGCGGGCCGGGCACCTATTCGGTGACCGCCAGCGGAGCGTGTATCAGCGCGAACGCGAGTATCGTGATCACCGCCGGTGATTGCGATACCTACGTGTTCGTACCGGACGCTTTCACACCGAACAACGATGGCATGAACGACGTGTTCCTGCCTTCACTGGCCGGACAGGTCGACCGCTACGAGCTGAACATTTTCGACCGTTGGGGCGAGCGCATCGCCACGATCACCGACCCCGCCGAAGGGTGGGATGGCAGCTATAGCAATGTGGCATCGCAGGACGGCGTGTATGTATGGACGCTCTATTACCGGGTACTCTCTCCCACTGGGGTGAAGGCGGAACGAATCACCGGTCACGTCACGCTACTGCGGTGATCCCGGCGGTGGTGTGTCGAAGCCTTCTTCTTTCCAGATGAACCGCCCATCGGCCAAGCGCAGATAACCGAAGCGGTCGTTCCGCTCAACACGCGCGATGCGGTCGTTCTCCAGCAGGATCTTGCTATAAAGGGCGGGGATGATCACCGCACCCGCGCGGTCGATCAGACCAACACCACCTGCTTCGCCAGCGACCAAGTAACCGGGACGGTCATCGACCAAGCTGCTGAAGCGCACCGGCACGACCTCCTCGCCAAGACTGTCCACCGCTCCGAAGAGATCACCGTTCTTCACACGTGCCAGACCGCCGGTCATCTCCCACGCCTGATCGTACTTCGCATCCACAACGGTCGTTCCCTTGCGGTCCACAAAGCCCCATTTGGTCTTCTTACGTGCGGGGATCAAATAGCCCTCCGCAGCGCCGATATCGACATACTGGAGTGGGATCACCCGTTCGTTGCGCGCATTCACCAGTCCGCGCTTACCACCCATTTGCACCTCCGCCATGTCTTTGTGGAAATCGCCCCAGGTGGCCACATCACTAGCCGCCTCGTATTCCTGCGGGATCACGAAATGGCCCGTTGTATCAACGTACCCGCATCGGTTACCATCCACCACCAAGGCAAGTCCGTCATTGAACGCGCCGATGTGATCATGCGCAACGGCCAAAAGAACATCGCCATACGCGCTGAGCAGGCCCATGCGCCCGCCTTTTCGCACCCGTGAGCGTCGCTGTTCGAAGCCTTCCACCCAATCGTATTCCGTAGGGATCACGGTGGTGCCCTGCCGGTCGATCACCCCGAAACGGCCTTCGTTCTCGACCACGGCAAGACCATGATGGAAAGAACCGGCGGATGTGTAACCGACTCCGATGACCATTTCGCCGCGCGCATTCACATAGCCATAGCGACCGTGGTCCTCCGCATAAGCAAGGCCTTCCGAGAAATCGCCCAGGTCCGTGAAGACCATTTCCACGACCAGCTCACCACTGCGATCCACCGCACCCACCCGGCCCGCACGTTCCACGGTACTGGTCCCTTCCATGGCTTCGTTCACCTCGTCGTATTCCACCGGTATCACGATCCTGCCGGACCTGTTGATGCTGCCGACACGGTCATCGCGGCTCACCAAGGCCTGTCCCCCCTTGAAAGGTTCGACCCACTCGTAATCGGCTTTCACACGTTCGGTCCCCTCGGCATCGATGAAGCCCCATTTGCCTGCGCGCCGGAAAGCCAACAGTTCAAGGCTCGCGGTCTTGTAGTCGTCCACCAATTCCTCCATGAACGGATATTCAGGGTAGTCCGCGATGAATTTGGTGATGGTGCCAACGCTCAGGTCCCTGCTGTATGCTTCGTAGATGCTACGCCACGCATCGGGCACACGATGGTTCTGTGGATGGTCGGTAATGAACTTCCTGTACTCGATGATCGTTCTTGCTGGCGTACTCAGGCGATAGACCTCATCTTCGGCTTGGCGCACATAGGGATTCTCAGGATGCATTGCGATGAAAGAAACATAGGAAGCAAGCTCCCTGGAGGTCGTGGATTCCAAGTAGACGCTTTCCTGCTGTCGGGTGCGGGCTTCATAGACCTCCCGCGCTCCGGGATAACTGTTGATGAAGGCTTGGTAGGCAGCGGCCGTGTTGACCGTTCGCGCTTCTTGGAAAGCCAAGTGGTGCATGATGGTGCGCGCCTCATCACCGCGTGCTCCGGACGGATAGCGGTCCAGATAACGGCGGTACGCTGCGATGGTGTTTTGCCCGCGTGCCACATCCCACGCCATGTTGTACACATGGCTCCGCTGCACTTCGATGGACGTGTGGCCCACACCCACTTCACCGATCGTGACGCGCTCCTTGTCCGATGCCTCGGTGAACGCAAGGTCGGACTTGAGTATGAACTGGTAGGCGGAATCAAGGTCGTAAAAGGGGTTGTTCGCACGTCCGCTGATCACGCTGAGCCCATACCACGCCGCAGCCGGATGCTTCTTCACCTCCTTGCGGAAGATATCGCGGGCCTTGAAATAGTCATGCATCTCAAGTGCCTTGAAGCCCCTCTCGAGCTTTCCGGCATGGAGCGGTGCCAAGGACAGGAAGAAGACCGCGACGAGGGCGGTACGCAGAACAATTCGCAGCATCTGCGGACAAATGTAGCAGGCACCTATTCCGCCCTTGCCCACCTTTGCGCACCGCGATCGAACATCGCCTGTTGATGAACACCGGTATCCAACGCCTCGAAAGGCTGCTCACTCCCCGTAACGCCTGGATCACCTTGTGGGTACTGGGCGTTTGTAGCATCCTGTTCGGCTTTGCACTGCGCAACGTGCGGGTGGACTACGACTTCGAGAAATTCTTCCCCAAGAGCGATCCGGAGTTGGACCGTTACCTGGAATTTCGTGAACGGTTCGGGTACGACAATGATTTCCTGATGTTCGGGATAGAACGGGAGCAGGGCGTATTCGACCGCCAATTGCTTACGCGTGTGGATTCCCTTGCCGCCGGTTTGGAACGCCTGCCGTTGGTGATGAAGGTGCTGTCTCCCACGCGGATGTCCGAACCGATCATCACACCCATCGGTGCTTTCGAGACGCCGTACCTGCGGTTCTGGAACGATTCCTTGATCCCGCTGGATTCCGCACGCATTTGGAACGATCCGCGCATCAAGGACTTCTTCTTCACCGATGATGCCAAGGCGATGCTCATTGTGCTGAATGCCGAGCCGGGCTTGTCGAAGACGAAATGTGATGGGTTGTTGGTCGGGGTTCGGGGTACGCTGGCAGCTAATGGTTTCGCGGATGCCCGGATCGTGGGGCGTATCGTGGGACAGGACCATTACATCAACACGATGGTGAAGGAGATGCTCTTCTTCCTGAGCGCGTCCATCCTCTTGCTTGCGGTGTTCCTGTGGTTCGGATTCCGCAGCATCCATGGTGTTGTGGTGCCCATTGCCGTGGTCGGTCTTGCGATCCTGTGGCAGATTGGTTTCATGGCCGCCTTGGGCAAGCCGATCGGGATCCTCACCATGTTATTGCCGACGATCCTTTTCGTGGTGGGTATGAGCGATGTGGTCCATATCCTAGAGTGCTATTTGGAAGAGATCCGCAATGGCGTTCCTCGCATCCGCGCGATCGCTGTCACCTATTATGAAGTGGGGCTTCCGACCTTCTTGACAGCGATCGCGAGCGGCATCGGCTTTGCCACATTGGGCACAGCCAGCATTCCACCCTTGCAGGAATTCGGGCTCTATACGGCGATCGGAGTGTTGGTGGCCTTCTCCCTGGCCTTTACCCTCCTTCCTGCACTGCTGATCCTCACCGACCCCAAGAAGTTGCTGCCTGCAACGAACGCGACATCGCCATGGGACAGTCGATTGCCCCTGCTCTTCCGCTGGACCATCCGCAACCGACGCGCTATCCTGATCGGCTTCTCGGTGATCTCGGTGATCGGTATGGCTGGTGCATCGCGCATCAAGGTGAACAACTACCTATTGGAAGATCTGCCGAAGAACGATCCACTGAAACAAGGCTTCGTGTGGTTCGAGGAACGGTTCGGTGGTGTGCGACCGTTCGAGATGCAGGTACAGATCGCGGATACGGCGCGATCCGTTTGGGACCTCGCTGCGTTGCAAGAGATGGAGCGCGTGCAGAACTACCTCGACACGGGCTATCATGTCAGCGGCCTCGTCTCCCCTGTCACCGTGATCAAGTCGTTGAACAAGGCGTTCAACGGAGGAGACCGGTCCTTCTATCGACTGCCTGAAGATCCTGAGGAATGCACCCGGCTGGCGAAAAGATCAAGGCTGCTCGGCAAGGAATTGCTCGGAACCATCGTGAGCGCCGACGGACGATCAGCGCGCATCACCGGACGGCTTGTTGATGAAGGCGGTTTCATCCACAAAGGCAAGAATGCGCAGTTGGACCAGTTCGTCAACGCACACACCGACGCCACCGTGGTGCGCTTTCACCAGACCGGCATGGCCTACTTGATCGACCGGAACAACGCCACATTAAGCACGCAGATGATCCGCGGCATGGGCCTCGCGATCTTCCTCACCGCATTGATCATGCTTTGGTTCTTCCGCGACTGGCGCATGGTGCTGGTGGCCTTGATCCCGAATCTGGTTCCGTTGGTCTTCATCGCTGGCGTCATGGGATTCTTCGGTATCGACCTGAAGGTCAGCACCGCCATCATCTTCACCATCAGCTTCGGTATTGCGGAAGACGATACGATACATATGCTCGCTGCCTTGCGCCAACATCTGCGCCAGGGCCTCTCTCCTGCCTATGCGCTCAAACGCACCTATCTCAGAACGGGCAAGGCAGTTACGGTCACTAGCTTGATGCTGCTCTCCGGCTTTGTCACGCTCGTGTTCTCCGACTTCGCCAGCGTGTTCTACATGGGCTTGCTGATCACCCTGACGTTGGGCTTTGCGTTCGTGGCCGAGTTGCTGCTGCTTCCGGCGCTTGTGTTGCTCTTGATGCGGAGGAGGAATTAGGTGTCGGTCGTCAGCTCGGGTAGGAGCGCTTTGGTGGTCCACGATGCCGGTGGTGGGAGCATGACGACCAAGAACTATCCCTAATGAAGAACGGGCCTCGTGGGCCCGTTCTCGAATGCATTGTTGACGCTGCGGTTCAGAGCGTGTCCCACATACCCTTGAAATCGGGCTCTTCCATGAACACATCCTTACCGATCGCAGCGTACTTCCTCGCTTTGTCACGCTGACCTTTCGAGATCAAATAGTCGGCGTAGCGGATCAGTGCGTTCTTCAGAAGTTTCTGCTGGTCCTTGGGAAGGGTCTTGATATCGCCGGCATTCGCTACAGCCTTATCGAAGGAGCCGATGCTGAGGTCGCCTTCCTTGGCCAAGTTGCTCTTGTACTGTACAATGGCAAGCATCAACCACGGTCCGGGATTCTCGGGATAATAGCTCGTCATCGCATCGAAATTCGCCTTGGCCTTGCTCAAACCTTTGGGATCATCGATCAGGTTCTCACCGGTCTCGCCGGCCATGGTGTTCAGGCTGGCCCAGTAGTCCTCGTAGTTGTTGAAGAACTCCTTCTCCTTGTCCTTCTTGCGGTACTTTTCCGCCCACTTCATCGCATCGCGGCCCGCCTTCGGATAGTCCACGGCATACTTCTCGATCTTCGCCATCTCGTAATTGCACATGCTGATGTAGAGGAAGGGCAGCGCGTCCTTCTTCGTCTCATCACCCTCGGTATAGGTGAGGGCCTTTTCCATGCACTTCTCGTACTTCTCGTCCACATACATGACGAGCAGGTCCTCATAGACATGCTTCTGCGCCTGGATGGTGACGGTGGCGAGCAATCCAACGGAAAGTAAAAGGGTCTTCATGGGTCTGCTTTGATGCCGTTCGTTGGCAAGTAGCATGCCGAAGGTAGCAGGACACTCCCAGACCTGCGGAAGGGCGTGTATCGAAGATGTCCATACCGCCGCGTTGATCGGGGTGCATTTCCGCATCTTCGCACTCCGCTTCCATGCACATCGATATCCTTAGCGCCGTTCCCCGCCTCTTGGACAGTTGGTTCAACGAGAGCATCCTGCAGCGCGCCCAGCAGAAGGGCCTTGCAGAGGTAAAAGTCCACGACCTGCGCGATTGGAGCACCGATAAGCACCGGCGGTTGGACGACTACCCCTATGGCGGCGGGGCCGGTATGGTAATGACCATAGAACCGATCCACCGCGCGATCACGGAATTGCGGTCACAACGGGAAGTGGATGAAGTGATCTATATGAGCCCCGACGGCGAAATGCTCGGTCAAAGACTTGCCAACCAACTGAGCCTAAAAGGAAATCTGA
>Ga0209181_10001495_pt1 | contig 40828 bp, 32 predicted proteins | sample MAT05_FD_187208 | JGI IMG/M metagenome (GOLD analysis project Ga0209181, IMG submission 187208) | Freshwater microbial communities from Lake Fryxell liftoff mats and glacier meltwater in Antarctica - MAT-05 (SPAdes) (version 2) | ecosystem: Environmental > Aquatic > Freshwater > Ice > Liftoff... | reverse complement strand
AACTTTTTCGTCCGCCCCGGCCCAGCGGCGGATGGCAATGTCGATCCGCGCGTCGAGACGTACTGCCTCGCGATGCACGAGGGCGCGCCGATTGCTTGGCTCGAGATCTGTCGCAGCGAGGCGCGCGATGCGCTCGGTATGCTGCTCACGCCAGTCATCGGGCAGGCGGGTGGTGAAGCCATCGACGCTGCCGAAGTGGTGATAGAAAGAACCGCGCGTCTTGCCGGTGACCGTCGTCAACCGCTCGATGGTCAGTCCCTTGTGCCCCTCTTCGACCAGGATGGCGTAGGCGGCTTCGATCCACAGTCCCGCACCCTCGCGCCTGAAGTGCGGTGCCGCTTTCATGCGGCAAGCGCCCAGACACCGCTGGCGGTCAGCACCGCGAAGAGCATCCATTGGGGCATGTCGCTATGGCGCTGTCGTTTCCAGAGCACCAGGGCCAACCCCCAGAGACTGAACACGCCCGACAAGAGCGTCGCAATTACCGCGAGCGCGTGGCCATCCGGGCCAAGCGCGGCATACGCATACGCGCCGGCAAGCGAAGACCAGTCGCTGCACCCACCGGAGGTTCACGCGCTCGAGGGAGGAATAGTTTTCGGCCACGATCTGCCGGTGCCGGCGAAGCACCACGAGCGTCGCCACCGTATACCCACCCCCCGAGAGAAACCTCAGCGGATCGGTCAGCATGGCCCCCATCGATACCCTACCGCTTCGGATGGTGTCGAACATGGCCAGCTTCTCTGCACCCGACAGGAGAAAGATTGGGACGGACAGGACCAGCACCAGCGCCGCCGGCGCGGCATGCCACGCATCACGCCAGCGCAGGCGGCGGGTGCGGTCGCTGGCGGTGACGGCATAGAAATAGACGAGCGGCCCGAAGAGGAACGGCAGCGGATGCGTCACGCCGAACAGGTGGGGCAACCGACCGACGAGGTCCGCCGAGTAGTAGACGACGGTGGCGAGGAAGAGGGCAAACGAGAGGATTGCTCCGGCCAGCAGCCGGTGCGGGGTTCGACCGGTGGGCCGGGTGGCCAGTGCCACCGCCAACACGAATCCCTGCAGTGCGCCGAGGAGTGCCACCAGCTGCCACCAGTTCAGTCCACCTGCGTTCACGTAAATATCTGCTCGCTGCGCGGTAAGATCGTTCCCGAGGCAGAATTTAAAGGACGACGCCCCGCAAACCAACGCATCGGACCGTGAACCGCCGCCGCGCCTACCGTGGGCAATCGCGAAACTGTATTCGGTGCAAACCTCAGTGCCGCGCAAATTCAGCTCCGGCCGCCGAATTGTCCGGCCGAACGATCGGCATTTACAACGCCAGCCGATGGCGTGGTGCAGAGATACGCCAGCGCTCCCGGAGCGACACACTGATCCTTCGCACGCGTCACGGTGGCGCCTGGTCGATTGGCATCTCTTCGCACCGCGAGCGTACCGCGTTCGACCTTGACGTCCCAGCTCATGTCACTGTGTTGTCCCGCCGCGGACGCGAGTTGGTTGCGTACCCGATCAAGGCCTACACCAGCCGTGCTCCGTGACATCGCCGATTCGTACATAATAGAGACATTATCGGGTGACCAGCGCCTTTCCGCTGGATGCTGGTCCATTGGATGGGCCGCGCTGGACGGTACAAGCGCGACGACCCCAACACGGCTTGCGCGCTACGCGACCACCTCAACACGACTCACGCGTTATGCTGCCACCGCGAACAGCCAATGCCGTTCCCTGCGGCCGGCGCGGTGTTTGGGAAGGCCACGGGCAGCAGTACTGCGAAAACGGGCGGCAGAATCAAAAGGATCGTTCTCACAACCATTGAGCGAGTGGGGTTTATTCAACGGGCTTCGCCAGGCTGAAGCAGAAGTCGCGCGCTGCCCGTCACTGAATGCAGCATCAAACGGTTGTTCAAACGGTCCCGCTCGATCAGGCGGTTCTCCGGGCCGATCTCGACAAAGCTCGGCAAGAGGTGCGCATGTATGCCCCATGGGCGATGGCCGACGAGCGTGGCACGTGGATGGAGCCAGATGGGCGGGTCGTCGTACTGCACGAGACCGCCGGACCAGCCAAAGCAGACCCATTACACGCATAGCGTTCTCGGCAACCGGAGCGATATTCCCCTCCACCTCCCCGCCCAGAGACGTCTCGACCGATGAGTCACTGCACCAAAGGCTGGCGGCGCCTCGCCAAGCTCGCGATCGCCTCGCTGGCGCTCCCGCTGTCGTCCGCGCTGGCCCAGTCCGCCCTCCCCATTGACGGCTCGCCGGCACCCGTGGCGCCGGCGGTCATCACCCGCGACGCCGCGCAGCGCGCCACGGTGCGCGCGATCAAGCTCACCGCACCGCTCACGCTCGACGGTGTGCTTGACGAAGCAGTGTACACGAGCGAAGCCCCGTTCGGCGGGCTGATACAAGTGGCACCGGACGCCGGCGCACCGGCGACAGAGCGCAGCGATATCTGGATCACCTACGACGATCGTAACATCTACTTGTCGTGTCGCTGCTTTGAAACGTCGCCGCCTGCGGAGTGGATTGTCAACGAACTCCGGCGCGACACCGGTGGTTTGCGGAACAACGAACACATCGGCGTCCTCTTCGACACGTTCTACGATCGGCGCAGCGGATTCGCGTTCTACACCAATCCCCTCGGCGCACGCGCCGACTACTCCATTGTTGACGAAGGCTCGTCGAACACCGACTGGAACCCGGTGTGGACGTCGAAGACAGGACGGTTCGATGGCGGCTGGACGGTCGAGATGCAAATTCCGTTCAAGTCGCTGCGGTATCGTGCGGGACCGAGCCAGGTGTGGGGCATGCAAATCCGCCGCTCGGTCCGCCACAAGAACGAATGGGATTACCTCACCCCGGTGCCGCGTATTCTTGCAGGCCCGCAGGCACTGAACCGCGTGTCGGCAGGTGGCACGCTGGTGGGTCTCGATCTTCCCGAGGCCGGTAAAAACATCGAGCTCAAACCATACGTCGTCTCGCGCATCACCACCGATCGCGTGCGCACCCCACAAATCACCAATGATTTTGGGAGTGAGCTTGGTGGAGACGTCAAGTACGCCGTCACGCCAAACCTCACGGCCGACCTTACCGTCAATACCGATTTTGCACAGGTCGAGGTCGACGAACAACAGGTCAACCTCACGCGATTCAGTCTCTTCTTTCCTGAGAAGCGTGACTTTTTTCTTGAGGGGCGCGGCATTTTTGATTTCGCGCGCGGTGGCAACGGCGCATTTGGTGGGAGTGGCGGCGCCGACACGCCGCAGCTTTTCTACACGCGACGTATTGGCCTCGACAACGGAGGTGTCGTTCCGATTAACGTGGGCGGGCGACTAACCGGAAAGCTTGGCAAGTTCGCGATCGGACTGATGAACATCGGGACGTCGGGTGACGCGGCGTTAAAGGCCGAACCCACCAACTTCACGGTTGTTCGTGTGAAGCGCGACATTCTGCAGCGCAGCTCAATTGGCGCGATGATCACGAACCGATCGGTCGCGGCATCGGGTACTGGAACGAATGCGGTGTACGGTCTGGATGGCGCGTTCCTGCTTTCGCAAGCGTTGACGGCGGGTGCGTACTGGGCGCAATCGCAGACCACGGGCGTGCACACTGACAACCAGAGTTACCAAGGGCGGTTGGACTACAGCGTCGATCGGTTTGGAGCAAAGGCCGAGTATCTGTCGGTGGGCGGCAACTTCGATCCACAAGTGGGCTTTCGTCGACGCTCTGACATCAACCGGTCGTTCGGCGAAGTGCGGTTCAGTCCCCGGCCCAGGAGCCAGGCAATTGTGCGCAAGTTCACCGGCACCGCATCGGGAGAGTACGTCGAGAATAGCGCCGGCCTTGTGGAAACACGAATTTGGCGTGGGCATTTCGATACCGAGTTTGCGAGCAGCGATGTGGCGGGCTTCGACGTAACGCGCAACTACGAATTCTTGCGTCGGCCCTTCACGCCCGCTGGCTCGTCGGCTGCCATCGCGCCGGGTGGATATCCGTTTTCCGATGTGGCCCTGTCGTACACGTTTGGTGCGCAACGGCGCGCGTCGGGCACGATCAGGGCGCAAGCCGGACAGTTTTACGACGGCACCATTCGAAGCCTGACCATCGGACCGGGGAACACCTTCTCCTCGGCGCGCATCGCGGTCATGCAGCGGCTTGCGGTGGAGCCAACGTTTTCAATTACGCGTGTCGAGCGCCCTACCTCGTCGTTTACCACTCGCCTCGTGCGGGCGCGGGTGGATTTTGGATTCACGCCACTCATGTTTGCCAGCGGGCTCGTACAGTACAACTCGGCCGACCGCGCTTTCAGCACGAACCTGCGTTTTCGGTGGGAATACGCGCCGGGCAGTGAGCTGTTTCTGGTGTACACCGATGAACGCGATGTGCGGGAGGACCGCGACGTCACGCCGACGACGGTGCGCGGACTCAAGAACCGGGCGCTTGTGGTGAAGGTCAATCGACTGTTTCGCTATTAGGAAGTCGCGCGCCTTGGGTGCGGGCCTTTGTTCGTTGCCACGGACGAAGGCACCCTCGCGTTGCGTCCTGCGATGTGTTCCAGAGTCGGAACGGACTTTCGAGCACTAACCTTTCGTCTGCTTTGCCGGCTTCTTCCTGCCCGCGCTGTTCAGCGCGATTGCTTCGCGAATGAGTGCCTTGAACGCAGATTCGTCAACAGAAACGGTGCCCACTCGCGTAGCGCTGCCGGGTCAGCAAGCGCTTGCCACACGCGTTCGGGCGGGTGGCGCATAGTTCGCACCAGTACCAGCGTCCAACTCTCGCCGTCCCGCTTTTGGATTTGTGCACCACTGGCTGGACCCGGTGTGTACCCCCGGCGATCGGTCATTGCTTTTTCCTCCGCTTCTTCTTCGTTGATGGATTGGCGCGGTCGAGGTGACGTTCGAGCGCGTCGACGTGCGTCGACCAGAGGCGGCGAAAAGGCACCAGCCATTCGTCGAGCTCCATGAGCGGTTCGGGTCGGATGCGGTACACCCGCCGCTGGGCGTCCACGCGTGCCTCGACGAAGCCGGCGTCCCGCAACACTCTGAGGTGCTTGGAGACAGAGGGCTGCGACAGGTGCAACTGGTACTCGATGTCGCTGACCGACCGCTCGGACGACGCGAGCAGGCTCAGGATGGCGCGGCGGTTTGGCTCCGCGATGATGTCGAAGGTAGATTCCACGGCAGGTATATACTCATTCGCGTATATACCTGTCAAGCCATTTAGAACGGACCCGTATCCCCAACATGACCACGCCCACGACCAAGACCACGCCCACTTCCCGCCCACCCGCCGCCGACACCCACGACCTCATACGCGTGCGCGGCGCCCGCGAGAACAACCTCAAGGACGTCAACATCGAAATCCCGAAGCGGCGCCTCACCGTGTTCACGGGCGTCTCGGGATCGGGCAAGTCATCATTGGTGTTTGGCACCATCGCGGCCGAGTCGCAGCGGCTCATTAACGAGACCTACAGCGCGTTCGTGCAAGGATTCATGCCAACGCTGGGCCGTCCTGAAGTGGACGTGCTGGAAGGGCTGACCACGGCGATCATCGTGGATCAGGAGCGCATGGGCGCCAACTCCCGTTCGACGGTGGGTACAGCCACCGACGCGAACGCCATGCTGCGCGTGTTGTTCAGTCGCATTGGCACACCACACATCGGCTCATCGAACGCGTTTTCGTTCAACGTTCCGACGGTGCGCGCGTCCGGCCAGATTTCCGTTGAAAAGGGCACCACCACCAAAACGGAAACGAAAGTCTTCAACATCACCGGCGGCATGTGCGCGCGGTGCGAAGGCATGGGATCGGTGAACGACATCGATCTCTCGCACCTGTACGACGACACGAAATCACTCAACCAGCGCGCGCTGACGATTCCCGGCTACACCGTGGATGGCTGGATGGTGCGCATCTTCTCGGCATCAGGGTTCATCGATCCCGACAAACCCATTCGCAAGTACACGAAGAAGGAGATGCAGGACTTTCTCTACAAAGAGCCCACGAAGGTCAAAGTTGAAAGCATCAACATGACCTACGAAGGACTCGTGCCGCGCCTCCAGAAATCGTTCCGGTCCAAGGATGTCGACGCCATGCAACCGCACATCCGCGCGTTTGTGGAGCGCGCGGTCACGTTTACCACCTGCCCCGATTGCAACGGCACGCGACTCAACGAGTCCGCGCGATCATCAAAGATTCACAAGATCAACATTGCCGATGCGTGCGCGATGCAGATCAACGACCTGGCGGAATGGGTGCGTGGGTTGCACGAGCCGGCCGTGGCGCCGTTGTTGACGTCGCTGCGCGACACACTCGACGCGTTCGTCGAAATTGGACTGGGGTACCTGAGCCTCGATCGTCCAGCTGGCACCCTGTCGGGCGGTGACGCGCAGCGCACCAAGATGATCCGTCATCTTGGCTCGTCACTCACCGACGTGACGTACGTGTTTGATGAGCCAACTATCGGTTTGCATCCGCACGACATTCAGCGCATGAACGACCTGTTGCTTCGCCTGGTGCGGGGAGCGAATACGCACAACTTGCAGAACGTGAATGTCGACATACCGCTTGGGGTCTTGGTAGTGGTGACGGGTGTTGCCGGATCGGGCAAGAGTTCACTCATTCACGGTTCGGTAAGCAAGCGCGAGGGCGTGGTGTCGGTTGATCAGGCGCCCATTCGCGGATCGCGGCGCAGCAACCCTGCGACGTACACGGACATGCTGGAGCCCATTCGCAAAGCGTTCGCCAAAACCAACGGTGTGAAGCCCGCACTGTTCAGCGCAAACTCCGAGGGCGCTTGTCCAACCTGTAATGGCGCCGGCGTAATTTACACCGACTTGGGCATGATGGCGGGCGTTACTTCGGTTTGCGAAGATTGCGAAGGACGGCGATTTCAGGCGTCGGTGTTGGAGTACAAACTTGGCGCACTGAACATTGCGCAGGTGCTCGATTTGCCCGTGGACGAGGCGTTGGCATTCTTCAATGCCGGCGATGCGAAGACACCTGCAGCGCACGCCATCCTGTAGCGCATGTCTGACGTCGGGCTGGGCTACGTTCGCCTTGGTCAGCCGCTCACCACGTTGTCGGGTGGCGAACGTCAGCGGCTCAAGCTCGCGACGCCCATGGGTGCGGAGGGAGGTGTGTATGTGTTGGACGAGCCGACTACCGGCTTGCACCTGGCAGATCTCAAACAGTTGCTCGGCTTGCTGGACCGCTTGGTCGATTCCGGCAAGTCCGTCATTGTCATTGAGCATCATCAGGCGGTGATGGCGCACGCGGATTGGATTATTGATCTCGGGCCGGGTGCTGGACACGACGGTGGGCGCGTGGTGTATGAAGGGACGCCCATGGAGTTGGTGAAGACGAAGCAGACACTCACCGGTCAGCACCTGGCAAAGTATGTCCGCTGAGTTCGCACGCAGCACACAGATACTCCGGCTTCGCACGGTGGTCGTCAATCCGCCTGCGCGCACCGTGTATACGTTGCAACTGGGTCGCGATGAGCACGTCATGCCGACATCGAACACGCCCTCTCGCGTCACTTTCGATTTCAGCGTGGACGTTGAGGAGGACAGCGCTACGGGTTCGTTTCGGCTTCGCGGTCCGGCAGTGCAGGGGCCAAAGGGGCAACGCTTTGTCTATCTCGGCGTGCGGTGGCACGTTCCGTTCACCGATGTGCAGACAGGCGGACGCGTCAAGGTTACGCTTGAAAGCATCACACCCGCCCAGATACGGAGGGCTGTTTCGGGGACATCGGCTGTTCTGCAGGCCGAGTTTGAAGGTACGGGACGAAATGGCCGGCCGGCGTGTGCGAGTGTGAAGCTTATCGGCGAAGGCTGGCATTTCCGCGATTGATTTCCACCGGCGCGCGGCGTGTGTTTCACGCGCTCCGCGATATCGGCCGCAATTGCCTCGCTGATGCGCCGCATTTCGTCGCCATCGCAAACCGCGACGCGCGAAAGCCAAGCTGTTCATTCTGGTCGCATATCACACAAGTGCGTGGCGAACAATTCGATCGCCGTAGCGGCTATCAGCGGCCGTGGGGCGATATTGATTCAGGCATTTACACTGACGGTGTTTGTGAACCTCCTCGCGTTAATAGCGGGCGAAGTGGCACTGGCAGCAACGCTGTCGGCGCGGTCAGCACGCCATCACCGCGTCTCCTACCCAAAGGTTCGGCATTGGTACGGCGCAGATCAGCGGTTGGGCAGTCACTTCCGGTGCGGTCATGGCGAAGCCGCGCCGACGCGGGTTATCCATGACCGCTAGCCCATGGCATACGCAAACTGCGGAGCGTGTGCTGTTGCAGGTGCGTTCCGCCACCACGGGCTTGACGGCCGCGGAGGTTTTGAGGCGCCAGCAGTCGGACGGACCGAATGAACTAACCGAAGCGCAACGCATCAAGGTCTGGCAGCTATTCCTTGGCCAGTTCAAAAGCATCATTATCTGGATATTGATAGTGGCGGGTGTGGTGTCGGCCGTGATGCATCAACGTGTGGACGCGTTTGCCATCTTTTTGATTGTCGTGCTCAATGCGGCCATCGGGTTTTATCAGGAGTACACGGCCGAGGAATCGATTGCGGCGCTCAGGAAAATGACCGCGCCACGCGCGAAAGTGCGTCGCGATAATCATGTCACGTCCATTGCTGCATCCGCCGTGGTCGTGGGTGATGTGCTGGTGCTCGAGGCCGGCGATGTTGTCGCCGCCGATGCACGCGTCATTGCTGCGTCCACACTGCGTTGTGTCGAATCGACGCTCACGGGTGAGTCGGAAGCGGTGACCAAGCACAGCGCCGTGATTGCGAAATCCGACGTGCCCCTGGGTGATCGGGTCAACATGCTCTTTATGGGAACCAGCGTGGCCGCGGGATCGGCCCAAGCCGTGGTTGTTGCCACGGCCATGCAAACCGAACTGGGCCAGATTGCAGGCCTCATGCAGGAAACCGGCGATGACGCAACACCGTTGCAGCGCAATCTGGATTCGTTTGGGCGGATTCTGGTTTGGGCCGCTTTGGGTATTGTCGCGATGCTGTTTGTGCTCGGACTCTTCCGTCAAACGCCATTGCTCGAACTTTTCATGACAGCAGTGGGACTGGCGGTCGCTGCAGTGCCGGAAGGTTTGCCTGCGGTCGTGACAGTGGCGTTATCGGTAGGAGTGTTGCGGATGGCGCGCCAACGCGTGCTGGTACGGAAGATGGCGGCTGTCGAGACACTCGGAGCGACGAGTGTTATCTGCACCGATAAAACGGGCACGTTGACTGTGGGTGAAATGACTGCCCGTGCCCTCTATGTTGGCGGCGAACATTTCGAAATCACGGGATCTGGCTATGGTCCGACCGGCGACGTGATGTTCGAGGGCAAACCTCCCAGTCAACTTCAAAACATCGCGCTGCTTGAACTCGCTACGGTGCTGCTGGCCTGCAATCAGGCACATCTGGTTGAGAAGGATGGCACGTGGACGACCGTTGGTGATCCAACGGAAGGCGCGCTGCTGGTTGCAGGCGCGAAAGCTGGCGGAGATCGCGCACGCATTGAACGCGAGTTGCCGAAACATCAGGAGTTTCCGTTCGACTCCGATCGCAAGCGCAGCTCCGTTGTTCGTCGCGCGACCACTGGCCAACTGCAGGTTTTTTCCAACGGCGCACCTGGTTCGCTGCTGGAGTGTTGCACGCACGTGCGTACCCACGAGGGCGTGCGCCTGCTGACGGCTGCGGACCGGAAGCACATTCTGGCGAAGACGTCGACCATGGCGCGTCAGGCGTTGCGTGTTCTGGCATCGGCGCGCCGGGAACTGGACGATGATGCCACATCGACGCTGACTGTCGATGTGGTAGAGCGAGACCTGATCTTCATTGGTCTGACAGGGATGTACGATCCTCCACGGGCGGAAGCAAAAGTCGCGATCGCGAAGTGTCGCGCAGCCGGCATTCGCGTGGTGGTCATTACGGGTGATCATCCGGAAACTGCAACGGCAATTGCGCGCGAGCTTGACGTCGCTTCGGAAATCAACGACGCTGCGACGGGCGCCGAACTTGAAGCGATGTCAGATGAAGCATTACGAGCACGCGTTGAGCAGATTTCTGTGTATGCGCGTGTAACGGCGCAGCACAAGTTGCGAATCATTCGAGCATGGAAAACCCGGGGAGCGGTTGTTGCGATGACGGGTGATGGCGTGAACGATGCCCCGGCCATCAAAGGCGCGGATGTGGGTATTGCAATGGGCAAGGCCGGTACGGAAGTGACGCGTCAGGCGGCTGACATGATTGTCACCGATGACAATTTTGCAACCATTGTCACGGCGGTCGAAGAAGGGCGCGGCATGTATGCCAACATTCGTAAAACGCTGCAATATCTGCTGGCGGGAAATACCGGCGAGTTGCTGCTGATGACGATTGCCGTAGTGCTCGGCCTCCCCATGCCGCTGCTGCCTATCCATCTACTTTGGATCAATCTGGTGACGGATGGTATCCCGGCCCTTTGCCTGGCGGCCGATCCTGTTGACCCGGGCGTGATGCAACAGCCGCCCCGGCCCCGATCCGAGCGACTGGCGAATCCGCGCTTCCTGCGCACGATGGCGTTGACCGGAGTACTGACCGCGGGAGTGAGTTTCGCGGTGTACTATTACATGCTTTCGCTGGGCGATGTTGCCATGGCTCGCACCTGCGCATTCGCGGTGCTGGTGTTTTCGGAACTATTGCGGTCGTTCGGCGCACGCAGCCAGTCAAAATTTGTGTGGCGAATTCCGCTGCGCACGAACCCCGCGTTGGGGGTGGTCGTGCTACTGACCATTGGTGTACAGTTTCTGAGCCAGCACAATGCGCTGCTTGGACGGTTCCTCAAGACATCGCCCGTGAGCTTCGCCACCGGATTCTGGTTACTGGCCGCCGGATTGATACCGTTGGTCATGCTGGAGCTGGTAAAAGTTGTCAGGGAAAAGATGAAGGCGAACGCACCGCCAAACGCCGTTCGCGCACTCGCTCGCTGAAACAGCCGTAACTGAAGTCACCGAACAAATTCGCATCGCATTGGTACAGTGAGAGGCGACCGATGTCAGACACCGTAAATTCCATCCGGCGCCCCCAGGCCCGCGTCCCGAAACCAAGGCTGTCGCCATGAGCCAGAGCAGCACCGAGGCAGAGACTCGCAAGACGGGGGAGCCGACCTACCGGATCGAGCTTCACACCGACGCCTACGACATCCGCGTCTATGAGCCGTATGTCGTCGCCGAGGTGATCGTGCCGGGTCCCGCCGAGTCGGCAAGCAGCGAGGGATTCCGCCTGCTGGCCGCATACATTTTCGGCGCCAACGGCGGCTCCCGCACAATCGCGATGACGGCGCCTGTCACGCAGTCTCCCGTGAAGCTGCCCATGACCGTGCCCGTGACTCAGTCGCCTGCAGACGACGGATTTCGCGTGCATTTCGCGATGCCCGCTGGCTACACGCTCGCCACGCTGCCGGTGCCGAACGACTCGCGCGTGAAACTGTGCGAGGTGCCGGCGCAGCGCGTGGCGGTGCGTCGCTACTCCGGTCGCTGGACGGAGCTGAACTACGCCGAACACCTGAGCGACCTGCGAGCGTCGCTGACTGCGGCCGGTCTGACTGTGCACGGTGCACCGGTCCTTGCCCGGTACGATGCGCCGTACGTGCTGCCGTTCCTGCGGCGGAATGAAATTTGGCTGTCGCTGGCCTGATTGTGGCCAGCCCCGCCCTTCCGCGGCCTGGTGCGAACGTGGCGCAACCACCTGTTGCACCGGTTGATGCTGTCACGTCTGCAAAACCCGTCGCGAAATCAGGGCCGCGGCGCGTGCTTGGCGTACTGCGCCGACACCTCACGCTCGCGATGATTATTGTCGTCGTCGCAACGACTGCGGCCCTGTTCGGTCCGCGGCTCGTGCTCGGACCGATCGTGGTAGTGGAGGCAGTGGTCCGCGCGAACTTCATGCAGAGTGTCGTGGCTACTGGCCGAGTGGAGACCCCGCATCGCATTGAGGTCGGCGTGCAAGTTACCGGTACGGTGCAACGCGTACCGGTGACTGAAGGGCAGATGGTCACCGCCGGTGCGACGCTGATTGAGCTCGAATCGTCGGAACTTGCGGCGTTCCTTCACCAGGCCCAGCACGCGGTGCAGGCAGCGTTCGCACGCGTGCGACAGATTGCCGAGGTGCAGTCGCCACTCGCGGTGCAGGCACTGCAGCAGGCTCAGCTCAATCACGACGCGACGCGCGATGCACTTGTGCGCAGCGAGGCGCTGTTTGCGGCGGGCGCCATCGGCAAGGCCGCACGCGACGATGCCCGCCGCGCAGAGCAAGCTGCGGCGGCCCAAGTGGCGAGTGCCGGGCGTCAGGTTGCGAGCGCGCGTGCAAACGGGAGCGATGAAGCAACGGCGCAGGCGGCGCTGGCAGAGGCGCGCGCCGGTGCGGATCTCGCGCGCGCGCGGCTGAACTACGCGACGGTGCGCGCGCAACGATCGGGCACGCTCATTTCGCGCACTGTCGAGCCGGGTGACGTGGTGCAGCCCGGGCGAGTGCTGATGACCTTGTCTCCGGGCGGCGAGACGCAACTGGTGGTGCAGATCGACGAGAAGAACCTGCAAATGATACGACTCGGCCTTACAGCGCTCGCATCCGCCGATGCCTATCCCAAAGACCGTTTCGCCGCCACCGTCGTGTACGTGAATCCGGGCGTCGACGCGCAACGTGGTGCGGTCGAAGTGAAGCTGCGCGTCACGTCGCCGCCGTCGTACCTGAAGCAGGATATGACCGCATCCGTTGACATCCTGATTGCGCAGCGCGACAGCGCGATACTTGTGCCCAGTGATGCCGTGCATGATCCCGATTCGAGTGCGCCGTGGGTGTACCGTGTCACCGGTGGACGTGTGCAGCGAACGGCGGTCACGCTGGGCCTGCGCAGCGGTGGACTGAGTGAAGTGCTCACCGGCGTATCGGCTGGCGATCGAGTCGTGCCTGCGGCCAACCTAAGTGTGCGTGACGGCGCGCGGGTGCGCGCGACACTTCCCGTGATCGTGAAGTGAAGACTGCGGTCGCGCCTACTGGTGCCCCCACGGAACCAATACCGCTCGCAACCGACGCAGTGCCGCAACCGTTCGCGCGATGGCTGCCATTCGAATGGATCGTGGCGATCCGCTTTCTGCGTGAAGGGCGTGTGCAAACGGCCTTTATCATTGGCGGTGTGGCGCTCGGCGTGGCGGTGATCGTGTTCATGTCCGCGCTCATTACGGGACTGCAGTCAAGCCTCATTGAGCGCGTGCTGACAGGTATTCCGCACATCCAGCTCACGCCGCGCAAGGACATCGTGCGTGCGCTGCGCGATACAGCGGCCGGCATACGTGAGGGCGCCGTGCTGCAGGCGCCGCTGCAGCGCCTCAAGGGCATCGATCAGTGGCAGAGCGTCCTCGCGCAGGTGGGTGCGATGCCCGAGGTTGTTGTTGCCTCGCCCGCCGTGGCGGGTTCTGCGGTGGTGGTGCGCGGCGATGTCTCGCGCGTGATTGGGCTGACCGGCATGATCCCCGATCTCTATTTCCGCGTAGTGCAACTGCCGGGCAAGATCGTGAAAGGGTCCGCGCGCCTCGACGGAACGGACATCCTGATTGGCACGGAGCTGGCGACGGACCTTGGCATTGGTGTGGGCGACAAGCTGAATGTCACCGGCACCAGCGGCACCATGACGACGCTTACCATCACGGGCATTTTCGATCTGGGCAACAAGTACGTGAACGAACGCAGCACCTTCATGGCGCTACGAACGGCGCAGACGCTCATGGCACTGCCTGGGGGCGTGACATCTATCGACATCACGGTGCACGACGTGTACGCGGCCGAGGTGATCGCGCAGCGCATCATGAGCTCGGCCAGCGTGGAGGCTGACAGCTGGATCACGACGAACGCGCAGTTCTTCACGGCGATCACCGCGCAGACCATTTCCATGAATGCGATTCGGTTCTTCGTGGGCCTGTCGGTGGCGTTCGGTATCGCGAGCGTGCTGGTCGTCTCCGTAGTGCAGAAGTCGCGGGAGATTGGCATTCTGCGCGCGATGGGGATCGCGCGCGGCCAGGTGCTGCGAATTTTCCTGCTGCAGGGTGGATTGCTGGGCCTTGGTGGCGCGCTGGCGGGCTCCGTCCTGGGCTTTGCCGGTCTGACGGCGTGGACGCAGTTCACGCGCGCCGATGACGGATCGTCGCTGTTTACACTGGAACTGTCGGCGGGGTTGTTTGGCTGGACGCTTGGGCTGGCAACGCTTACCGGTCTGGTGGCGGCCGTCATACCCGCGCTGCGTGCCGCGCGCCTCGATCCAGTCGTGGCAATCAATGGTTGACCGCAATGACTGACAGCGCGCCAGTCGTCGAGCTGCGCAACATGCACAAGTCGTACGATGTTGGGCTGCCCAACGAGACCGAAGTACTGCACGGGATTGACCTCGTGCTGCAGCGCGGTGATTTCTGCGCGGTGATGGGTCCCTCGGGATCGGGGAAGAGCACGCTCTTGAATCTCATCGGATTGCTCGACCATCCGACGTCAGGCACCATCGCCATCAGCGGTCAGGAAACCACCACGTTGGATGATGCGGCAATCACGCGGCTGCGGGGACACAATATTGGATTCGTGTTTCAGTATCATCATCTGCTGACCGCGTTCACTGCGCTGGAAAACGTGATGATGCCCATGCTGGGTGAGCAGGAGTTCGCGAACCCTGCAATGACCCAACGGGCGGCGATGCTCATCGACACCGTGGGACTGACACCGTGGCGGGATCGGCTCGTAGGGCAGCTGTCGGGCGGACAGGAACAGCGTGTGGCGGTTGCGCGTGCGTTGGCAATGCAACCCGCGCTGCTGCTTGCCGACGAACCCACGGGCAATTTGGACACCAAAAGTGCCGACGCCGTGTTCAACCTGCTGCGCAAAGTGAATTCGGACGAGGGCACCACCATTCTGTTCGTGACCCACAACCCATTGCTCGCGGCACGGTGTGATCGGACAATCGACGTGGTGGATGGTCGGATCGTGGCCCGACCGCCTCAAGCGTCAACTGATTCTCAAAAAGCACAGCAGCGGTAGGCCTCGAGTGCGCAACTGGCGGAAGTCCGCGCCGTCGGCATAACCTTCAGCGGTTGGTCCAAACCTCAGGGGAAAATCCGATGAAGGTGCTCGCACGCGCCGCACTGTTGTTGACTGTCGTATCTGCCGGAGCTCAGGCGCAGGTGAATGCGGGAGAACAATCGCCCGAGCCAAACCTGCCGTTCACCATGACGCAGGTTGCGACGTTCAACCTGCCGTGGCGCATCGCGTTTTTGCCGGACGGGCGCATGCTCATCACGGAGAAGGTGGGCCCGCTGTGGCTGGTGACGCAGCAAGGTGCGAAGACGCCGGTTTCGAACGTGCCAAAAGCCCTGTCGCGAGGACAAGGCGGCATGCTGGGTGTCTACGCTTCGCCGAACTACGCCACCGATCGCAATGTTTATCTGACGTATTCGGAACCCGGAGATAGCGGCGGGTCGAGCTTGGCATTGGCGCGAGCCAAACTGACGATTGCCGAGGGCTCGGCGAGTCTCGATGGGCTGCAAGTGATCTGGCGCGATGGCGCACGCGGGAGCGGCGGACAGTTCGGTGCAGCGGTGGCGTTCTCCCCCGACAAACAATTTCTGTTTCTGGCCGTGGGTGATCGGCAGCGCATGACACCCGCGCAAGACCCGAACTCGCCGCTGGGCAAAATTCTGCGACTGACGCTTGATGGCAAACCCGCACCGGGCAATCCGCAGGCCGGCAAGAGCGGGGAAGCAACGATTGCGATTATCAATCCGCCACGCGATACCGAACTCGCGAAGAATGCGCCCGTTGCATTCAGCTACACGTTTCCGGGCGCCAACCTGACGCCGTCAGAAACATGGGCCAGCGGTTTTCGCACGCCGTACGGATTGGCGTTCGCACCCGACGGCCGGTTGTGGGAAGTTGAACACGGCCCTCGTGGCGGTGATGAACTCAATCTTGTTGAACCTGGCAAAAACTACGGCTGGCCGCTGGTGTCGTATTCGGTGAACTACAATCGCGTGCCCATTCCCAGTCCTGATACGCGTCCCGATCTGGTCAAACCGGTCATCTATTGGACGCCAATTGTTGCACCGGGCAATCTCACGTTCTACAACGGCGCGATGTTTCCGCAGTGGAAAGGATCGGCGCTCATGGGTGGGTTGGTAACGCGTACGCTTAATCGTATCACGTTTGATGGCAACGGTGGCGCGACGTCGGCCGAACGGTGGGACGTTGGCCATCAGATTCGCGACGTAGCCGTTGCGCCGGATGGTGCGGTGTGGGTGATCGAGAATACCGGCACGGGCGGACTGTTTCGGGTGACGCCGAAACAGGAACTGTTCAGCGGCCCGCAATTCCTTGCGGAATTGCAGCGTGAGCTACGCGCACGCAGGTAGCCCGAGTTTACAACGAATCCCCCATCACACCGTGATCGCCATACCGCGATAAATCCGCGACCGGTAGCGCGAGTCTTCGGCATCCGGCAATGGCGCACCGGCCAGCAGCACCGCGCGGGCGAACCGACGCACCTCTTCCAGCGTTTCCTCGTCGTTGCGCGGCTCTTCACTGCGCACACGGCGGGTGAGGTTGATCTGGTTGACGGGCACGTTGTGCACCAATCGCTCGTTCTCCACCGCCAGCGTCGCCGTCAGCGCGTGCAGCGTCGACTTGACGAAGTTGGCCAACGAGAACGCTTCCCCGTCCGTACCCGCCGGCACATCGGGAGACACCAGCACCAGCTGTGAGTCATCAAACATCGACGCCTTTCGGGCAACGCGGAAATGGTGTGTGAGATTGGCTTCGACCAGCGCCCGAAAGCCCGCCGCATCCAGCACCTCGCCCGGCGTGGCAAAGAGATGCACCGGCAGTGGTGCCAACGGCGTCGACACCACCGTCGTCGGCGCACCAGCAGCGCTTAACGCCCGGTTCATTCCTTCTTCGATGTCGTCGCCACACGTGACCTGCACCACCACCGCACGCGCAGATTCAGTGAGCTGGGCCGCGATGCGCCCACCCGCCTCGGCCGTCTGGGTCAGCAGCACGATTTTCCCAACGTGACACTGCTCCACCAGCTGCTGCGCGGCTTCTGCCAAGTGCGGCACGAGATGTTCACCGATCAACCAGACGGTGCGGCCCCGCAATTGATCGAGTCGCTCACGCTTGGCGCTACCGAACAGCTCGCGCTCCGTGATGGAGCGTTCGAGGTTCAAGCCACCCGACGGCATGAACGTTTCGCCGCTCACGGCCCGATCGGCGAGGAAGAACACCGTCGCCAATGCGACCTCTGTCTCGGTTGGCATACGCTTCAAGTGCAGCAGCGACAGCACACCGCGACCAACCTTGTCTGCCTCGCGACTGATTTGCGACGGTGGCAGGAACGGGACATCCTCCGGTGGTTCGCGCCGCAGCCACGCGCCCGATTCGTAGTCGGCATTGTGCGTTCCCTGCAGAAATCGGCCGCCAAGCCGTAATCGTGCAATCAAGCGCCGCGCGATTGATGGCGTGATCAGGTAGTCACTCCACGTGGCGCCATCTGCCGCTTCAGTGTGACACAGCTTCGCCAACGCACGCAGCGGTGCCGTTGCCGTTTCGTTGGCGAGCAGTGCGGAAACGTCGTTGGGCGCAATCTTGTTCAGCACGTCGTCAACGTCGCCCCCGGCGCGCAGTGCCTGCACTACCGCGGCATGCGTCGCGTTCAGACGTCGATTTTCGAGAATCAATCGGCCGCGCCGAGCAAACAGGCCAGGCTTCCCGCCCAACCCGCGCAGACGATCACCGTCCACAGGCCCTGGCGCAATGGCATTGATCTGAATCTCCGGACCCAGATGGCGCGCCAACGATTCCACCAGCGCGCGTTGCCCGGCCTTGGACACGGCGTAGTCGGCGCGGTTCGGATAGGCCACGGCAAGATGCTTCTCGCCACCGAAGTAGCTGGACACGTTGAGGATGTAGCCCGACCCCTGCTGGCGCATGATCGGCACAACTTCCTTCAACAGCGCGTAATTCGAAATGAGATTGGCGTCGAGCGTATACCGCCAGGCATCCAGCGACATGTCGACGACCATTTCCTCGGCACCGGCCACACCGGCGTTGTTGATGAGATAGTCAATGCGACCGAACGCAGACACGGTGGCATCCACCGCGCCGCGCAGCGTCGACACATTCCCGACATCCACTCCGGACAAAACGCGCACTCGACGATCGGCGCCGGTGTAGCCAACATCCTCCAGCTCACCAACGATCTGGGCGCGCATTGCCTCCAGCTCAGTGGCGCGGCGGGCGCAGAGCATCACGCGCGCGCCAGCGGTGGCCAGAAGTCGCGCCACCTGTCCCCCAATGCCGGCCGACCCGCCGGTGATCAGCGCCACTTTGCCAAGGTGCAGTCCCGTCAGGTTGTCCATGAAGCCAACCATCGATCGTCTGGCCCCGGTCGCCTTCACGATGGACTTTGGCATGTACAGATTCACCTGCGGAATTCGGCGATCGGTAAAGATCAATCGTGCGGCCTGACCGGCAGCGAAGCGAAGATTCTCCGGCTCGGTGTTGCCGTAACGGATGATCTGGTTGCCCCACTCGATCCACTGACGACGCCCGTGTTTTACGTCGACTTTCGTCTCGTCGCGCCACACGCGCGTGAGCGACTCCATCGCGGCACGCAACATGTCCGCGTATGCATTCTCGCGTCCGTCGCTTGCGTTGGTCATCACGATGAAACGCGGATTGCGCGGCAGATCGGTCCGCGCGCTCCAATAGCGACTCATCGTCCGTGCAAGCGACAGCGCACCACCCAGCTCTACATCCAGAAAGGCATCGATGTCGGCGTCGTCCGTTTCCGAAACCGGACCAACGAATCGTTCCGGCCCGAACGCTGGCAGAAAAATGGCGCCGTGTACTGCCCCACCACCGGCCGGTCCACCCAGCAGCGCCGCTTCCATTGTCCACGGCGCCGTGCGATCGAAGCGCGCCACACGAATTCGCGCATCAAGCCCTGTTGTGGAGAGCTGATCACGAACCGCCACCACATCGGCTTCGCGCGGCACGCCGAGCAGAACCGTCGCACCCACTTCCGTCTGCAATCGCGCAATCACCAACGCGTCATCCAGCTGATCGCCACTGGCCACCAGCACCGAGAGTCCGCTGCCGTCGACCGTGCGCATTGTGGGACGTGACACAAACTCGGATCGACTTTCTTTCCGTACCCACATGCCGTGCGTGACTTCGAAGTCGTGGCCGTTGAAGGCGGCCGATTCGTCGCTGGCCAGAAAGAGGCAGGTGTTCGCGACATCTTTCGGTGTTGGGAACGTGCGTCCCGCTGCCGCATCTTCACCGGCTCGCTTCAACGACATCAGCGCAGTAAAGTCCTTCGCGGTGGTGCCCGGTTCGTCGCCACGCATGGTGTCCATTGCCGCGAACACGGTTTGAATGCGCTCGGACCGAATGGGCCCAGGATACACGGTGTTCACGCGAATTCCGCGTTCGCCCAGTTCGAACGAGAGCTGCCGCGACAGCGCGTTCAGTGCCGCCTTTGGCACGACATAGGGCGCGCGCGCGTAATACTCGGTGCGGGAAAAGATGGTCGAGATGTTGATGATGGAACCGCCGGGCTGCATGACCGGCGCCGCACACTTGGCCACGTGCCACGACACCCCGAGAATGCTACGCATGGCATCGCCCACGGTTTCACTGTCGGTCGCGCCGGCGGCACGCATTGCATCCAGTTCCTCGCGCGTTAGCGGAACGTTTCGCAACGGCTGCCGCGGCCCCGCCGACCCGGCGTTGTTCACCACGATGTCCAGACGCCCGTGTGCAGCCATCGTCTCCGCAATGGCATGTCGCACCGAAGCAGGATCTGCCCCATCCAACGTGACGACCGACGCGCGATGGGCCGCCGAGTTCGTCGCTGATAACGCGGCCACACGTGCCGCCTCAATGCGTGTCCGCTCGCGACCGGTTAAGACCACTGTTGCGCCGGCATTCAGAAAGTGCCGCACAATCTCTCCACCAAGGTTTCCGGCGGCCCCGGTTACCAGCGCGACCTTGCCACTCAGTCGTCCGGTGTGAGCGGCGGGCAGTTCAATTGCGCGCATCATGTCACTCGTGTCTGGTGTATTCACGGATTGATCAGGCTGAAGGGTCATGACGTGTGCTGCGCGGCAGCCCACGCTTCCAACAAGGCGTCTTTCCCACGCAGCCCGAGCGCGGGAAGCGCATGATTTACCAGATAATTGGCACCGGCATGTTTGTTCTCCCACATGGCCTGATGCGCAATGGGGAGGTCGTGCCACGGCACCACGGTCGGCGGTGTGATGTCCAGATATCCGCCGGCGATCATGTCATTCATGCGGGTCACTTCGTACGCGTTGGTGAGATGCGTGCCAAGAATGAAGGCCGTCGGCATCAGGATTTTGCGCTGACGAGTCCAGACCTGCGGGGCGTAAAATGCATAACGTCGGCCAACCATCTCCTCGCAGTACACCACCCGCCCGGTAAAGGGCTTCACCAATGACGTTGACACACCAAGCGTGTCGTGTCCCGCGCGTTCGAGAATGAGATCGGGAGCGCCGCGCGGGTTGTCCGGCGAGCGCAGCACCTTGCCCACCGCAGCGCCAAAGGGCTTAAGCGTCTGCTCCTGAAAGTCACGCACCGCCTGCCGGAACGTTTCGGTTGCCAGTTTGGCGTCGGGCAATCGCGGCATGGTATGCGGCCACGAGAAGTCGGCACTGCGGCGCCCGATCTCCTCAAGCGACACCACACCCGCCACGGCGTCCTCGAAGCCCAGCGACTGCACAAATTCGCGCTGGCCATCGGTGGTTGTCGCGACCACGCAGCGCCCGCGCATCGCACGCACCGCCTCGATCATCTCAAGTCCCACGGCATCGACGAGCTCGGACGTGCGCGGACCGTAATAGACCAGCACCGCCTCGCCGGCTCGCAGGGCCGCGCGCCGCAGCATGACTTCCGGTGTGGACGCTCCGCTCTTTCCCACAAACGTGAAATGGTAGCCGCTGGAGGCGCCATAGAACGTAAGCGCCCCACCCTGCTCCAACAGCTGGAACGAGCGCGGAAATGCCGTCTCACCCGCGTGCGACACGACGTAGTCGGCCAAGCGCCCGCCGTTCTGCGCACGATACTCGGCACACAACACGTCGCCCGCGGCCAACCACGCCGCAGTGTCGTCCACACTGTCCGGCACCGGCGTAAAGAGGTCGGCGAACCGCGCATCGCGTCGGTCGAGTGTCGCGGTCGCTCCAAGGGCGCGCACCGCTGTGGCACGCTCGGCACTGGACACAAGTCCGGTCACCTGCACGCCACTTTTGAGCGCCGTCTTCAGCGCCTCAAGTCCCGTTCCGGTTGCCGCACCTTCCACGAACATCGTTTTCCCCGTCTCGATTTTGAGCGTCGTGAACAACGCCCGCACAATCGTGCCAAGATTCAGCATGTACGACCCCGCCTGCTCAAGCGTGAGATCGCCCGGAATTGCGTGCAGCTGTGGCGCCTGCGTGACCAGGAACTGCGCATGGCTGCCGAAGTCTGTCTCGTAGCCCTGAATGGAGAAATCGGCGTACATGGGATCGCGTGCGGCCAGCGGGGACAACAGATCGCTTTGCCCGCTGTACACCGCCACCAAATCGCCCACCTTGAGCCGCCCTTCCATTTTGGCGTCGACACCCAGCGCTACAATGAGTCCGAGACCACCCGATCCGGTGACCTGTATGTCCAGATCGTGATTGTCAAAACTCGAAACGGGAATGCCCGTGATGGCCCAGATGTCATTGAAGTTGACTTCCGATGCCAGCACGTACACGAGCGCCTCCATGGCGCCGGGAACGCCGACAGGAACGATCAGCTCCTGTTCAGCCACCGCTGGCGCTCCGAATGCTGGCGCACCGGTGCGCACATCCTTGGGCACACCGAAGGCAAATTGCCACGATGGAATGGGCGTGACGCCGGGATAAAACGGCGAGCCAACGGGAAGCAGCTCGCCGACCAACTGTTGTTCAGCGATGAAGTCACGCTGTGTCGCCACCAAGCGCACGCCGTCACGCTTGACCGGCAGTGGCGCGCTGTGTTTGTCGAGAAACTGGCGAATGCCCGTCTTGCCGCCGTCGGGATCGACCACGCCTTCAGCGAACAGTTCTGCTTCGCGCGCAAGCCCGGCGTCCATTCCTTGTGCCCACCCTGTGTGCACGGCATCCAGTAGCCTGGCACCAGCAACTTTACGCCCCGCCCACGTGAGCTGCGACAACAACTGCTGCAGGTGGGCGTCGGTGAGCACGCTGTCCAAGTCGATGGTCGCTGGCGAGTTCCATGACACAGATTGCGCGAGCCGATGCTGATGCGCCGCTGCCAACACACTCGACGCACCGTTGCGAAACCACTCGCGCACGCGCGCATGCGCCACCGACAGCACGTCGCTGGCATCGTCACTCAATTCATCAACGATGCCCATGGCGTGCGCGACGGTGCCGTCCACGTTCCGACCACCCAGCAACAGCTCGAGCGCGTCACGCACACCGTCGGTACCGCGCCGATCGGCGAGCAGCCGCGGCAAACGTTGTGTGCCGCCATACCCAGGCAACAGGCGCAGACGAATTTCCGGTTGCCCGAACTGCGAGAACGGTTCCGCCACGCGGTAGTGGCAAGCGAGTGCGAACTCCATGCCGCCGCCCAGAGCAACCCCCTGAATTGCCGCGATGCACGGCTTGCCCATTCGCTCAATGCGTCGGAAGGCCAGTTGTGCATTATTGGGCAGCACGCGGGCCTGCTCCAACGTGTGAATCTCATCGAGAAACTGCCGAATATCGGCGCCGGCCACGAACGAGGACGTGCCATCGCCGGTGAAGATCACCGCCTTCACGTCGTCGCGACGCGCCAGATGATCGACCACGATGTTCAGTTCATCAAGCGCGCGCTCGTTCAGCGCATTGACCGGCGGATTGGACACATACACGGTGGCGACCTTTGCCTCGGTGCCGAGCGCGTTGTACTGCACACGGAAGTATCGATACCGCTCGAATAGCTGTTGTTCCTCGCTTAGCCGCTGGCGACGCTGCCACTCCGTAATGGCGACGCGCATCTCGCTGATCGACTCCGGATTACGCAGCGTGCTCTGATCGCCGACCTCGCTTCCTTCCACCAGCGCCCGGACCATGCGCCGCACGTACTTCCCACTGCGCGTCTCGGGAAACTGACTGACCGCGATGAAGTCGCTTGGCACCGCCACCGCGCCCTTTTCAAAGCGCACCAACTCGGACAGGCGACGCTTGTCGTCTTGTGTGAGTGTGCGACCGACCCTCGGCAGCACGAACGCCAGGGGGGTCAATCCCTTTTCGCGATGTGGTGCTCCGACGACGATCACATTGCCCACCGGCGAATCGGGATCGAGTTGACGATGGCGCAGAATCGCCCCTTCAATTTCCTCGGTCCCCATTCGGTGACCTGACACGTTGATCACATCGTCGCTGCGGCCATGCAGCGAAAACGAGTCATCGTCATAGCGCACGGCGAAGTCGCCCTGCGTATACGCCCACACACCCTGCCAGCGCGACCAGTAGGTATTCGTCCAGCGCGCAAGATCACCCTTCCACTCGGGCATCACCCGCGCACCGTCAACGCGGAAGTTGGCGCTATCGCCCCAGACCGTGCGAGCGAGATACGGATACGGCGCCGAGATGACGATCTCGCCCCTCTCGTCCAACGCCGCGCGACGAAACGGAACACCAACGGCTGCCCCATCGCGACGATACGGCGCGAGCGGTGCCTCGGGGTGTTCATCCTCGGCCGTCTTCTCGAGCCAGACATCACCCAAAATCCACGGCAGCGGGTACGTGTGCGCGTCAGCGCGCAGCGGATAGTCGGCATTCCCGTAGAAGTGCGTCCACGCAATGCCACCGTGCTCGGTCGCCCAGTACGAATTGATGTACCACGGCGCGAGCAAATCCATGCCGAACTCCTGCACACTTGGCGAGACCGGTTCGGCGCAGAACGAGCATACGCGCAGCGATGACAGATCGTACCGTCGCACATCGTCGGCGTTCTGCACGTCCTGCATGATGCCTTTCAGAAACGTCACGCCTGCCTTGAAGATGCTTACCTGGTGGCGCTCGATGATGGACGCGAATCGTCCCGCGTGCGGAAACACCGGTGCGCCCTCTGTGAAGACGCTTGTCACACGCGTTGTGAGCGCCGCGGAAATCATATAGCTCTGGCCAGTAATCCAACCGGGATCGGCAACCACGTACATCACGTCACCGGCGACCGCATCGAACGCTACCCGCATTGAGTAGGCGATGCCCGCGGTGTACCCGCCGTGCACATGCACCACGCCCTTCGGTTTGCCGGTCGATCCCGAGGTGTAGATGAAGAACAACGGGAACTCCGCATCGAGCGGTGCCGGTGTGCTGGCCGACCAGATTGCCCGCACGAAGTCCGCAGGAGGAAGCGCGAGCAACTGGGCCTCGCTCGCGACCGCGATGCCATGCGCGCGGGCGGCGCTCAGAATTGTCTCCAGCGCCGCGTCGGTGAGCGTGTGGCTCCACTGGTCGCGTTCGGCGCGCCAGACGATGTCGTCAATGCCGCTGTGTTTGACCACCACCACCGCGTCGACTCGCGGTGGCACCGACACCAGCGCGGCGGCGATTGTCGTGCGCACACGACTTGCATCACTCGCCGAGAGTTCGTTGGTGTGCGAGAGCTGATGCAAGGCGCGACCAACGCCTCGCATGACGTCGCTGCGCTGCACCGTGATCTCGCCGGCAAGCGTCTCGTCGATGGCGTGCAGCAGCACGTCGCGGTGCGAGGCACTGAGGGAGAGTGCGTGCAACGCGCCATCAACCACCGTGCGCGCCGTCTCCAGCGGGACGTAGTCGTCGAGCGCCGGATCGGTGTACGCGGTCTTGAACGGCACGATTTGCGCGTTCCGGTAGCCGCCGTCGGCGGTAATGACCACGCGTGCGCCTGCGTCGTGAATGCGATCGCTCAGCGTCTTGTCGCTGAAGCCACCAAACACCGGCGTGTACACGACCCCAAGCCGTTTGGCCCCCTCTGTCCAGAACAGCTGCGCCGGAATATTCGGCATGTTGAGTGCAATCCGGTCGCCACGGCGCAGCCCCAACGCCGTCAGTGCGATCGAGCACTTGGCCGCTTCCAACAGCAATGTGCGCCGCGTCACCGGGTAACACTCCACCGGTCCGCCGCGGCCACCGTCCACCGACATATCCCAGCGGTCGCCTTCGAAGATCAACGCCGCTTCGTCACCGTGGCCGGTGAGCACATGGCGGTCGACTTCGTTGAAGCCGGCGTTCGTAAGTGCGCCTTCAAACCAGCGCCAGAACGGTGCATCGTCCCCGTTGAAGGCGCGGCTCCATGGCGTGAAAGTCGCGCTCAATTCTGGCGAGACGGGTGCGCCGGTCGCAGCGTCGAAGCCGGTCCATTCCTGCCGTGCGTCGTCCCATGTGATCCACGCTCCCGCGGGCCCAACGGCTGCGTGAAACCAGTGCAGCTCACGCTTGGCAATTTCGCCGTGGAAACGGCCTGGATCGGCCAGACATTCGGCGCGCATGCATTCCCAATCGGCGCGTGTACGAATGGGATTGCGCCGGGCCAGTGGCGCGGGCACAGCAGCAGGCCCCTCCGCCGCAACACCGTGCGGGTGAGTCGAAATGTCCATGCCGGCGGCTCCGAGCGGTGGCATAGGGTGATGCTGCAGGATTTGGCGGCGACCCTGACGGAGTCGCCGAAAACAAACCGGATCACCGTGATACGGGCAAGGCTGGGAAGGTGGTGCGGTGATGAACATCCTGCCATCACCAGCTGACCTTTCGGATGCGAACGTGTGGCCGCAGTCGTGAAAGGTGCGCAATCGTGCCCCAAATGGCCTGCCGCGGGTGAGGTAACACTGTTGCTTGGCGCCTTCGGCACTCGTCAAGGGCCTTGGAACAGGGTACCGTCCCAAGGACGTCAACTTTTCCAGAATGCCGCAATAATCGGCCAAGGCCGCGCCTCGCATCGTCGGTCTCTCGCTGGTGCTCAAGTTCTACTCGCGCTTCTACCACGGAAACATCCGAACCAATCTCGGGCCGTTGCGGTATCTTCTGGTCACGCCCCAGTCACACCGGGTGCATCACTCCGTCGAAGCCCGTCATTTCGATACCAATTTCGGCGCCATTCTGAGCATCTGGGACCGGTTGTTCCGCACCCGATACCGGGGAGACCACGAGTACCCCCGCACGGGCATCGCCGACAAATCGTTTCCGCTGGAAACGTCGCGCCACCCCATCGCGCTGCTATGGGCACCGGTCGCACAGTTATTGTACCCTTTTCAAGTGCTGCTGCGAAGTGTGCGCTCCCTATGGGGCCGAGGGCACCCACGGGAAAACGTTACGTCGCCCGACTAGCGCGGGGCGCGCCCGTTCTGTCTGGGGCTAATCCGCGAACAGGACTTGCAGGTCCGTGCTCCGCCTCCGTCCCCCAATGACAGCGGTTAATCCGCGCGTACAGGGCTTGCAGCGCGTGCGGCCAGCAGGCCCACACGATATACTCCCGCGACCCCAATTGAAATTTCCCTGATGAAACTCGACCGCCTGCTGCACGGAAAACATCTTGACGTCTGGGAAGCCTTTGCCCGCGAGATTGGTGGCAGCTGGACCGCGGAGGGTCAGGGCGACTCGGCCCGCATTGACGTCGTGCACGAACGTGGACCGCTGCGGATTGAGGGACACGTGACGATGATCATGGCGGGAAAGGTGTTGATGCCCGTCATCACCACGAGGTTCTCGGCGCTGCTGCCCGCTACGCCTGCGCAACGCTTCTCCGTTTCACGCGCGTCATTCGCGCCGGCAGTACTTGAATGGTTTGGAATGCTTGACATTCAGGTTGACGACGACGCGTTCGACCGCGCGTTTATTCTCAAAGGCGAGACGGCCGACCTTGTCCGCGCCCTGTTCGGCAGCGCGGCCCTGCGTGAACGCTACCTGCGCGACTTCGAGGGCCAACTGCATCGTCGCGACGATGCGACCATCCAGGGTGATCCCACGCCAGACGCCGATCCGTTCGAGCTGCTGGTGCCCGGTTTCGTTGACGAACCTGCGAAATTGCGCGCGCTGTGGAAGCTGTTCGTGGAAACGCTTGTGAGACTTCCCAACGGTGCAGCCCCCAGTGCCTAGCGCACGCGTCGCCACCTTACCCTTCCAGCTGACCACCGATCATCAGGTTATTGGCAACGGGACGGTTACGTCAACCGAGGAGCGCCGACATGGGGTGCTGCGTCTGGAGCGTGAGACGCTGGTCGTGCAGTGGCGCGTTGAGCGCGAGGTGCAACGTATTGGCCCGGAAATACGCACCGATGTTGAACGGGAAGGCATGCGTGAAGTACCGGTTCCCGTGCAAATGCTGGGCAATGCGCGCGTACGCACGCGCGGGCGATGGTGGTGGCGAAAGTGGGAGGTCGTGCTCACGGCCCGCGACCTCGTGGCGTTCGATGGGCTGGCCAACAGCGACGGCTTTGATTTTCAGCATCCGGCAGAGTTGGTGCTGCCCGTGCGATCCGCCGATCTCGACCTGGCGCACGAATTTGCATCGGAAGTGGAGCTGGCCATCGCCGAGTTGGCGTTGGCGGACGCGGTACGAGCGGCAGCACCGCTTATGCCGCTGGCGGCAGGCCTGGGGGCGCAGCGTTTGCCATCAGCCGAAACACCGACGCCTGGTCTTTGAGTGACCGATGTGGTTCGGCGTGATCACCGTCGCCGTCACTTGGCGCGCATCTTTGACGGGCTTCTGCTCGTCGGCTCCGCCCTGTTGCACCCAATCGCCCGCCTGCGTGAGCATGACGTGCAGGTCGTGCATGCACTGCGCATCGTAGTGGCGAATGCCTTGTTGTATATCAGTGTCAGGATGGCCGCCATCAAGTGGCTCTGAACCGGACGTAATCCGTCATCGGGGATGCCCCGTTAAGTCGCAATCCCGCAACCCCGCGCATCAAGGTCATCCGAATCGCCCCGCCACATAGTCGGCCGTGCGCTGATCGCGCGAGGCCCCGAACACCTGTTCGGTAAGCCCGAATTCCACTAACTCGCCCAACAGCATGAAGCCGGCATGCGACGACACGCGCTGCGCCTGCTGCATGTTGTGAGTTACGATGACAATCGTGTACAACCCCACCAACTCGCGCATCAAGGCTTCAATGCGCCGCGTGGCGATAGGATCGAGGGCCGAACACGGTTCGTCCATCAGTAGCACCTCGGGGCGCGTTGCCAAGGCACGGGCAATACACAAACGCTGCTGCTGCTCGGCGGGCAACGCCAGCGCGTGATCGTCCAGTCGATCCTTGAGCAGCTCCCATAACCCTACGCCACGCAACCCGTCTTCCACGGTTGCCAGAAGCGCAGCGCGCGATGGCTTGCCGTGCAACCGCGGACCATAGGCCACGTTCTCGAATACCGACAACGGAAAAGGATTGGGCCGCTGAAACACCATGCCAATTCGTCGACGCAATCGCTCGATGTCGGTGTTGGTTCCATACACATCGTCGTTATCAATCGCGATTCGACCGTCAACACGCACGCCTGGAATCATGTCGTTCATGCGGTTCAGTGATCGCAGCAGCGTACTCTTCCCGCAGCCGGATGGGCCAATGAGCGCCGTGATTTGCCGCTCGGGTATCTCCACGCTTACCGACTTGAGGGCCTGGAATTCGCCGTAACGCAGGTTGAAGTCCATCACGCGAAGCTTGGCCGCAACGGGGGCGCGATCGGTCATCCGAACCGTCCGTCCAGATAGTCGCGCGTCTCCCGTCGCGTTGGGCGCGCAAAGAGGTCGGCCGTCGCCGCGGTCTCGATGTGTTCACCCATCAGAAAGAAGCTGGTGCGGTCCGCCACACGCTCCGCCTGATAAATACTGTTGGTGACCAGGACAAACGTGATCTGCGACTTGAGGGTGCGAAGAGTGTCCTCAATGCGCGCCGTGGAGATCGGGTCGAGTCCACTGCACGGTTCGTCGAGCAACACGACACGCGGGTTGGTGGCCAACGTGCGTGCAAGGCAAAGCCGCTGCTGCTGGCCACCGGAAAGACGCGTCGCCATCAGCGACAGGCGATCTGCGACTTCTTCCCACATGTGTGCGGCACGCAGCGCACGCTCCACGATGGCATCCAGCGTGGCGCGGTCGCTCACGCCGGCAATGCGCGGCCCATACACAACGTTCTCGTAAATGGACCGGGGCAGCGGCTGCGGTGTGGCAAACACAATGCCCACCCGTCGGCGCAATTGCGAAAGCAATGCCGGGTCGCGTCGCACGCGCGCGTCGGACAGAATTTCATCGTCACCCACGCGAATCGAGCCGTCCGCCTGCGCGCCATCAAGTTCGACGCTCATCAGGTTCAGCGTTCGCAGAAACGACGTTTTTCCACCGCCCGCAGGACCGATGATTCCATGAACGGTCCCGGCCTCGATGACCAGATCCATCCGCTGCACGGCCACCCGCTCGCCGTAGCGCACCGATACACCGGTGGCCGCAATGCGGTCTGGTGCCGATACCAACGCGGCGGTCATCTCAGGGAGCGCGTGAAGCGATGCATCAGCGAGTATGCCGCAACGTTGATCAGCAGAATCGTCACAACCAGCACAGCGGCAGTCCCATACGCCTTCTCGTCGGAAATCCCCTCCATGGTCAGCGTGTAAAAGTGCACGCTCATTGTGCGGGCGGAATCGAAGACGGACGTTGGCGTTCGAAGCGCAACCCCAGCGGTGAAGATGACCGCGGCCGTCTCACTGACAGCCCGACCAATGCCGAGCACAATACCGGTCATCACGCCGGGCGCTGACACAGGAAGTACCACCGAACGAATGGCCTCCCACTTGCTGGCACCCAGTGACTGCGCCACATGACGGTACTCGCGTGGAACGGCGCGCAGCGCCTCCTCGCTCGTGCGAATGATGGTGGGCAGAATCATGGCGCCGAGCGTCAGCCCTCCTGAGAGAATTGACCAGCCCATGCCCAGCGCTGTGACAAAGAACGCAAAACCGAAGAGGCCAAAGATGATGGACGGAATGCCCGCCAAACTTTCGGTACCCCGTCGAATGATCCCCGACAGACGCGTTTCCGTCGTGTATTCCGCCAGGTAGATGGCCGCGCCCAGTCCAAGCGGTGTGGCCACCAATACCGCAGCGAGCGTCACGTACAGCGTGCTGACAATTGTCGGGAAAATGCCGCCTTCCGCACCGGAATGCTGTGGGTTGTCGGTGAGAAATGACCACGAGATTGCGCCAAGACCTCGCTGCATCACAAACACAATGATGAAGATCAGCACGCCCACGGTCAGGGTGGTCGCCCCCCACAGCGCGACGCGAGCCAGTTGCTGCGCGGTACGCGAACCGATCCACGCACGAGGCGTTGCAGACGTGGGTACGTTCACCGCAGTCCCCCCAGCTCGGGCGCACGAATTGGCTCGACGCCAAGCAGCTCAGCACGCGCTTCGGCACCGCTCGTTGCGACCGGTGCGGCGACGGTCACGCGCTTTCGGTCGCGCACCCGACCCGCGATGGCATTCAGACCGAGACTGATGACGAACAGCACAATACCCGTGGCAAACAACGCCTGCGCATGCGCGCCACTTGCGTACCCCATTTCGAGCGCGATGTTGGCGGTAAGTGTTCGCACGGGCGACAGCACCGAGTGCGGTATTTGCACGCTATTGCCGGCCACCATGATTACCGCCATGGTCTCGCCAACCGCGCGGCCCATCCCCAAAATGACGCCCGCCACGACCCCGGAACGGGCCGCCGGCAACACTACGCCAACAATGGTTTGCCACTGGGTCGCGCCCAGCGCGTACGAGCCCTCCCGGTAGCTGCGTGGAACGGCTTCGATGGCATCAATCGAGATGCCGATGATCGTTGGCAGCACCATGATTGCAAGAATGATGGACGCTGCCAGCGCAGAATAGCCGGGACCGCCCAGCATTGGCGTGTTGCGAATAAACGGCACCAGCACTTCCATGCCAATGAAGCCGTACACGACGGACGGGATGCCCGCCAGCAGCTCGATGGTCGGCTTGAGCACAATACGCACGCGGGGAGGTGCCATCTCTGCCAGCGTCACAGCGCAGGCCAGACCGAGTGGCAGTCCAATCATTAACGCGCCTATCGTGACGACCACCGAACCCGCGATCATTGGCAGTACTCCGAACTCTCCCTGACTCGGCGCCCACGTCGTGCCGGTGATGAACGCCAGTGGACCGTAATCCACCAAAACCGGCAGACCCTCGCGGAAAATGAAGATCGTAATAAGCGCGAGCATGCTCACGGCCGAGATCGCGGCGAGCAGCAGGATCCGTTCAATCAGGCGGTCACGCACACGGGTTCTCAGAAGACGGTTACGGGAGCCAAGCCCTCTGCGCGCGCAATCGACTGCCCACGCGGCGATAACACAAACTTCAGGAATCGTTCGGACGCGCCGGTGGGCGCGCCGCGAGTGAGAAACAGAAACGGTCGCTGCAACCGATAGGTCGCATCCCGAATTGTCTGCTCGGTTGGCATTACGCCGTCCAGTGCGACCGCCTGCACGTACGCGTTCAGTTGACTGAAGGTGACATATCCAATCGCCTGCGGATCTTCGGCCACCATCTTGCGCAGGCCACCAGAGTACGCAGTCACGAGGGCCTCGCGCGCGATGCTGGCACCCGAGCCCATGACAAGCTCCTGAAATGTGTCGCGCGTGCCAGAACCTTCTTCTCGCGTGATCACGGTGATCGAGACATCGTTGCCGCCTACCTCGCGCCAATTACGCACCACACCAGCATAAATCGCGCGCAGCTGCGCCACGGTTAACGCGTGCACGGGATTTGCCGCGTGCACAATCACGGCAATGCCATCACGGGCGACCACCGTTTGCACCAATCCCGTCGCCTCGCTCTCGTGCAGCTGACGTGAACTCATCCCGAAGTTGGCGGTCCCGTCGTGCGCGGCCTTGATGCCTGCGGTCGAACCGCCTGATTGTACGGTCACGCGGCCGCCGTCATACGCCTCAGCCCAGCTCTCGGCAAACGGTTGGATGGACGTGGAACCCGCAAGCACTACATCACTGCCCTCGCGTGTCGACGCGCGCGTGCACGCACCCGTGGCGAGCACGAGACAAGCAGCAACAAACGACACGAGTTGGCGAGGTACTGTGAGCGTCCGCATAGGGCTGCGGCGATAGATATCGCCCATCTGTCACGAACTCGTCACGACGGCCCGGATGCGCGCGGACGAGCGAAAAAATTTTGGCCACTCCTCACGCGGGCAGTTTGACGACGGCAGCGGTCCAGGCGGCTGCTTCCAAATCAGTACGCCGCCGAACCGATACATCCACGACCACCCGGTCGCCTTCACGCCTGACAGCGTGCGCCAACGAGAACGCGTACACCGCATTGTTCGTACGCACGACCAGAATTTTGTTGGCGACATCGGCAGCGGCCCCGTCGGCCGCCGGTATCGCATCACTCAAACCACCCGCTGCGTTCGGTTCAGCGGTCACGACGCCAAGCAATTGCGCCTGCACGCGCTTCGACGCGCCGAGCCCAGCCAACATCGCCACCGCAATCAAGGTCGCACCCTACAGAAACGCACGCCGATCGATGCGATGGCCACATCCTGAGTTGCTGGCTGACGCGCTCACTTTTCGTCTCCATCACGGTCGCCGCGCGACGTTCCGCTGACCGTGCGCACGCCCGCCGAATCCGCCACATAGGCGCTGGCGGCTCCGTACTGGTAGACCAGTGCACCGCCTGAATGGCCCACGTTCCAACCAGCCACCAGCAAGCCCAGGGCACCGACGGTCGCGGCGCCGCGTGCAACACCTCCTGCCCGCCCTTTAAACAGTCCGGCGGCGGCAATGCCCAGCACGATCACCGACAGAATGAGAAACTGCTCGGCGGCCTGTTCGTGCGTGCTGATGGCCGATTCCGGAACAACCGATTCCACCTTTTCCTCTGCGTCCTCCCCGGTTTCCAATGCCGCCCACGAGCTGAGCGAAAGCGTGGCGAACAGTGCCACGGCAATGCCCCATGCCCGGAGGGGGCGCGCGCCCCGCTTGACCGCCCACAGCGACCCCACAGCAAACACTGGAACAAGCACGGCAAGAGCCATGGGCAGGTGCACAATGGCCGGATGAAGGGGCGATGGAAGAAATGACTGAAGCATGAGATCCTCTGCGCTGGTGATGACGTCGCTCCGCATGTCGCGCCGAGATGGCAGCGCCGCGTTGGCGACAGAGGGGAAGGTCGCCGGGCACCGAATGCGGCCCTATCCGGCAAATGACGTGATTGCGCCTGACAGTTGCCGCTCCGACATTTGACGGAGTGACTACTCCAACCGACCCAGGGCACATGCAGGACCGGCTCACCTCATCAAATGAGACGGCCAGCGAACTGGGCGTTCCTTACCTCGCGCCGTTGGTGGTGGGCGTGCTGGCGCTGGTGGTTGTCGGGGGAATTACTGACATCGTTCTGGACGGACCCTCGTCCTTGCTGTCTGTCCACGTGGTGTTTGAGGTGTTCATTATCCTTGTCAGCCTGACGTCCGCGGTGCTGCTCGCACGCGGATGGTGGCGCGCGGCGAATTCGTTACGCGATACGAAATCGCTGCTGGCAACCAGCAATCGGTCGTTGGCCGAGCGGCAGCGTGAGCGCGACGTGTGGCGCGCCAGCGCGGAAACGGCGCTTGCCGGGTTGGGCCACGCCATAAACGCCCAGTTCGATACGTGGCTGCTGACACCAACCGAGCGCGAAGTGGCGTTCCTGCTGCTGCAGGGGCACGGGCACAAGCAGATTGCGGGGCAAACCGGTCGCAGCGAGCGCACCGTGCGGCAGCACGCCGTGGCAGTCTACGGGAAGGCGGGGCTGAGTTCCCGCGCCGAACTTGCGGCGTTCTTTTTGCAGGATCTCATGCCGACGGAAAAATCGCCGTAGTTCGGCGGCGGCAGCATTCTTCGTCTGGCGGTCTGTGCCCGAATCGGAATCGTGTGCCTGACCGCCACTTTTGTGGGAGCACCAGCGGAGCACTCATGAACCACGTCACTGAACCTGAACTCTCACAAGGGCCTGCAACTCCGTGAACAACGCTGTTCGATCACTCAGTGCGTTTGACGCCGCCGCCATTCTAATCGTCCTGGCGGCCGTACTCGGATATCTCAACCATCGGCTGTTCAAACTGCCGGCGTCTGTTGGGCTGACACTTATGGGCGCCCTCGCGTCGCTGGTCGTGATTGCTATGGACCGCATCATGCCGAGTGAACATTTGTCGGAGATGGTGGTTGGGTTTCTTGCGTCAATTGATTTTCAAACGACGTTGATGGACGGCATGTTGTCGTTCCTGTTGTTTGCCGGCGCGTTGCACGTTGACTGGACGGAGATGCGTCGCGCACGGCTGCCGATTTTTGTGCTGAGTACCGTTGGTGTCCTGCTATCCACGGCCATTGTCGGCGGTGGATTCTGGGCAATCAGCAATGCGCTGGGCGTGGCCGCTCCGCTGCTGTGGTGCATGGTGTTTGGTGCGCTGATCAGCCCAACCGATCCTGTGGCGGTCATGGCTGTTTTGCAGCGTTCCGCCGTGCCACCGACCCTTCGCGCCGTTGTCGCCGGCGAAAGTTTGTTCAATGATGGCGTTGGCGTAGTGGTGTTCACCATTGTCCTCGGTGCTGCGCTGGGCACAGAATCGTTCACACTTGGCCACGCCGCGTCGGTGTTTCTCAAGGAGGCGGGCGGCGGCATTGTCCTGGGTCTCGTCATTGGCTGGATTGCCTTTCGCGCCATGCGAAGCATTGACGAATACAGCGTCGAAGTCATGATCAGTCTCGCCGTGGTGATGGGCGGATACAGCCTCGCGCATTGGATTCACGTCAGTGGTCCGGTCGCCATGGCAGTCGCGGGTCTGATCATCGGCAATCACGGTGTCGCCCACGCGATGAGCGATGTCACGCGCGACTATCTCATCAAATTCTGGGCGCTGATTGACGAAATCCTGAACGCTGTGCTCTTTCTGCTGATTGGCCTGGAAATCATCGCCATTGCGCCCGATGTCCGCGTCCTTGTACTCGGTGCGCTGTGCGTGCTGCTCGTAGTCGTTGCACGGTTGCTGTCGGTTGCGCTGCCGCTGGCGCTCATGCGACCGGTGTTTACGCTCGGTGCGCTGGGCACGCCCACGCTGGTTTGGGGAGGACTGCGTGGCGGCATTTCCATCGCGCTGGCGCTGTCCCTGCCGGACAGTCCCGTACGCACCACCATTCTCGCCGCCACGTACGTGGTCGTGTTATTTGCAGTGATCGTACAGGGCGGCACCGTTGGACTGCTGATCAAGCGCGTGGCAGCGCGTTCTCCTGCACCGGACGTCGCGCATGCCGGACACTGACGGGCACGAGGTGAATTCCCTGCTCGTCCGTCTGCACCAGTGGCGAATGCGCCTGGTGCACGCGGCGGCGATTCCTGATTTTTCCGAACAGGAAGCGTCGGCGCTTCGGAAAACCGTGCAGCAGGACGGATCGCTCACAAGCGGCTACATCCTCATGTGCGCACTCTCGGCGGGCATCGCGACGCTGGGCCTGCTACAATCGTCCGTCGCCGTGGTCATCGGCGCGATGCTCGTGTCTCCGCTCATGAGTCCGATTGCAGCGCTGGGGTTCGGCTTCGCCTCACTCGATGGACATCGCATCAAGGATGCGCTGCGCGTCGTGATTATCGGTGCGGCTATTGGCGTCGTCGCCGGAATGGTGCTCACCTGGATCAGCCCAATCCGCAACGCTACGTCGGAAATCATCGGGCGTACTCAGCCCACACTGCTCGATCTTGCCATCGCGCTGTTGTCGGGTCTCGCCGGTGGTTACGCCACCGTGCGTCAGAAAGGCGGGACCGCGATTGGTGTGGCAATTGCCACGGCCCTCATGCCGCCGCTCGCGACCGTTGGATACGGAATTGGTGTGGCCAACTGGGAATTTGCCGGTGGTGCATTCCTGCTATTCCTCACCAATCTGGCGGCGATTGCGTTCTCGTTTGCATTCGTGGCCCGGCTCAGTGGCGTGGCGAGACCGCTTTCAAGCGTGGAGCTCACACCGGGATACATCGCAGTTGGGATTGCGGCCTTCCTTGCGCTTGCCACGCCGTTGGGCTCAACGCTGTATCGCGTTGCGCGCGAAACACGGGCGCGGACAACCACGCGCGACGTCCTCATCAGTGAATTGAAAATTGCGTCCGGGAAAATCGCGCAGCTCGAAGTGAAGTGGCCGCTCTGGGGCGATCTCTCGGTCGATGCCGTCGTCATCGAGCCATCCTATTTTCCGAGTGCGCAGCAACTCGTCGACGAACGGCTCCAACGCGCCTATTCGGTACGACCCATTGTCAACTTGCAGCAAATCGTGGCCGCCGATAACGGCGAACAGGCGCGCGCCATGATTGACGCTGCGATGGAGCGCAATGCGGCCGGTATCGCGAAAGATGTACCCCCGTTTGCGCAGATCCTCAACACCGTGTTGTTACCCGTGCAGTCCATCTGGGTTGATCGTAGCGCCCGCCTTGTATACGTCACACCGGCTGACGCTCCGAACTGGTCGCTGGCTGACTATCAAACAAACGAAGTCATGGCGAACGGGGGAGCAGGTGATTGGAAAGTACGCATTGTGCCACCGGTGTCCCGTACGCTGCTGATATCATTTCCCAACGGCTCGGCCGTCGCTGATTCAACCGCCAGGAAAGCGCAGACAGTTGCGCTCTGGGCGCTACAGCGCTGGGGAATGAGCGAGGTGATCCTCGAAACGTCCGTGAACTCTGGTGACAGCACCACCATCAACCTGGCCCAGCTACGTAGCGCTTCTGTCAGGGCGATCCTGACCTCCGCGGGAATTCGCGGGACGGCCAACGTCCTCTCGATCAAGACCGCGTCCACCAACGACGTGAAGATCAACGTCTTTCCGGCGGCGCCGGCCGCTCGACCTGCTCCGCCGCCGCGTTGAAGCCAACCAGAGCGACTCCATCTCCCAAAGACCCTTGCGCCACAAACTATTGCTTGATAGTATGCTATTGTAGTTCGTGATAAAGCGCTTCCCAACCAGCCCATCCATGAAGCCACACTGGTTCTTCATTCTTCTCTCCGTTTCGGCCGCGCCGCGGTACGGCACTGCAATCCAGGATGACGTGCGCGAGCTCAGCGACGGGGGCGTGCGCCTCTGGCCCGCAACGCTGTACGGCTCGCTCGAGGAGCTCGTCGAACAGCAATGGCTGGAAGAAGTCCCCGACGACGAACGGCCCGAGGGCATTTCCGGCCGCGAGCGCTTTTACCGCATTACGCGAACAGGGCGCGCCGCACTGAAACGCGAGTCCGCACGCATGGAGTCGCTTGTCAGCATCGTACGCACGCGCCTGGCGATGGGTGGGAAGTGACCGTGTCCAGTGTGTACCGCCTGGCGCTGCATTTGCTCCCGGCCGATCTGCGCCGCAAGCACGGGACGGCAATGGAGACGCTCTTTGCGCGCGAACTCGAACACGCGCGCGCTCGCGGGCGACTGCACGGCGCCATCGTCAGTGCGGTAGGCCTCTGGGACGTGGTTCGGCGAGGAGCCTACGAACTGGCGCGCCCTGAACGCGGCACGCAGAGTGAACGAAACCTCTCGCATTCGGACGAGCGGTTCAACATGGACGCACCCGCGCATCAGCCGGCTAGCGCCAACTTTGGAGACTCGCACATGAAAGGAATCGACACGACAGGTCCGTTAATGCCGCCGCCCACGACTCGGCAACTCCTGGGCCGCCACGCCGTCTCATTCGCCATTGCGTTTGTGGTCCTCACATCCCTGATGCTCTACGTCTTCGCAAGCCGGCAGATGCCGGCGCTCAGTGCAAAGGGCGCGTCCGCAGGCACCCTCGCAGAAGTGTTGTGGCTCGCATTGCCGTTTACCGCGGCCATGACAATCCCCATGGCGGTCTTCATAGCCGTCCTCCACCAATTCAGTCGCCTCGGCGCAGACGGCACACTGGCCGCTGCTCGGCGCATGCGCGATGGCGTTCGTCACCTGGTTGTTCCGATACTCGCGGCGGCCGTCGGCATGGCAGTGCTGGCGTTTGTGGTGACCGCCGAAATCGTACCGCGCTCGAACGAGCGACTCGCGGTTGTACTGCGCGGAGATGAGGCGGATACGCCAACCGATCGCTCCATGACAATTGGCGAACTACGCGCGGCCGCGCGAAAAGTCGGGCCGAGCACCGAGCCGGTGGTGCTCTCGCGTGCCGCCGCGCTCGAAGTCGAGGTGCAGAAGAAGTTCGCGCTCCCCGCTGCATGCCTGCTGCTGGCGCTGGCTGGCATGGCACTTGCTTTCAGAATTCCTCGCGGCGGTATGTGGCTCGTGTTCGGTGCAAGCCTCGTCTTTTTCAGCGCGTACTACGCGTTGCTGATGACTGGTGAGACGCTCGCCGATCGGCTGATTGTCTCGCCGTTTGTGGGCATGTGGGGGGCGAACGCGTTGGTGCTTGCCGTGGCGCTGCTGGCCGTGTGGCGGCGCCGCGCGAAGGAGTTGGTGGCGGCCCGCAACTAGGCGGCTCGCGCGGCGACGTACCACCCTTCCTCACTCCAATTGCGCGCTGTTGCATTTTCCGCCCCCCAACAACAGCCGCCATGATGCGTCACGCACTGCTCGTCGCCATTGCAACACTCGCCCTGCCGCTCGCGCCAGCCTTTGCGCAAAACACTGCTGCGGGCTCGGACAAGGATTGGAACAAGGTTGACGAAGTGGAAATTGTCCAACCGTTCAAGTTCGCCGACTTTGAAAAGATTGTCGATGGCGCGCTGACCAATTACGGGATTGGCGTTTGGGGCCGACACGCGCGCACTGCGGTCGAGCAACACGCGCGCACTACGATTTATAACGGCGCCCAAATCGCGCGACGACGCTCAGGGAACCGGTCCAATGCGGGTGTAGCTTCGCGTCACCACACCATCACTTAACGGGGCTCCCAACCCGCCGGACGCCGTCCAACCGGATGCGCTCACCAGGTAGGTCGCTGCGAGCCCGGGACGAGACTCCCACAGCAGATTCCAGCCGGGGGCCGCCGAAAAATCGGGAACGCGAAGCCGCGAACGGGTGCCGTCGCTGCCAGACGTGATCGTCGCCATCGCTTCCGTTACCGTCATGGTGACATCGCGACGAGTTGCGCCCAACTGCTGAAACCAACCGGCGATGTAGAGGCGCGTGTAATCAGCCTGAAATGCAATCATCGACATGAAGCGCACCCGCTGAGCGCTGGTCTCGAACGGGCTCACCAGTGGTTCGCCCGGGACAACACCCAATGTCAATGTCGTCGCGGTCGGCGACGCAGTGGTTTGCGTGGCACTGCGAACCACGGTGTTCCCACCATTCGTAAGCGTCGCAGAAGCAACGAGCGTGTGAAAGTCACCCGCCTGTACCGGTGCTGCAGGCAGATGCCGAACGAGGCCACTAGTGCCAGAAACGATGGTTGTCGCACCCAGCGCGACACTGGCACCGCTCGCAGTGCGGAACGTTGATGACGTGGACAACAACTCACCGCCAACAGCGCCCGCCACGCTAAGCAACTTGCTCTCAGGTGTGATCGCACTCGCGCCTTCGAAATTGAGCGTCCCCACCGAACCGCCATTGCTCGGGTTCACACCGCGCTGCACGAGCACGCGGTTTGCAAGGAACGCGTTGTTGGCTACTTCAAATGCAGAACGACTCGCCAGGAGATCGTGCGCTCCGTCAGGAAGCGAGGTGAAACTGAAGTTCGGCGCGGCGAACGTCGGCGCAGCGGTGGACGCGCGTGGTCCGAACACGACCTGCGCCTGATCCGCGCCTGTCAAACCGGCTACGGTACCCGTGGCCGTGCGATTCGACGGAGAAGCACACTGTCCCCCAGCAATGAGCGCAATCTCGTCGATCGTTCCGGCAGTAATGGTGATGCGGAAGTCATCCGGACCCTGCTGCTTCACCCACGTGACGGTACCGGATGTCGGAAAGTCGAACGTGAACGTGTCGTTCGCGCCGATGTTGACACGCGTCCACGAATTCGAACTTGCAAACCCGAGCCAGACGGGTATGTCGGCGGCACTGCCGCAGAATCGAATGGACGTGTTCCCACCTGACCCAGAGGCCGTGACAATCAGCGTAACGACCACCGCGGCCGGAGACGCCACCTGCGGTGCACTGGCCGAAACGGTGATGGAGTAACTGCCCGGCACGACGTTGGGACCCGCTGCGAACGTGAGCGTTGCACCGTTGGACGCAATTGGATTGACGCCAAACGTGCCGGTCGCGCCCGCGGGAAGCCCCGCAACGGCCAACGTCACGGCACCAGTGAAGTTCGTACGCGTTACGGTGATTGACGTGACACCGCTGCCGTTCTGTGCAATCGAGACGGCGCTTCGGCTGGCGGCGACGGTTAGCGATCCGGGGCCGACCACGGTGAATGGCACGGAGAGTGTTGCCAGGGAGATGCCTGTTCCCGAGGCCCGCAATTCGGCCGTGTAGCTGCCAGGCGCCGTGTTGGCCGCCACCGCGAACGTAACGCCAATCGAGTTTCCGGCCGTCGGTGAGTTCACGAACGCTGCGGTCACGCCAGTCGGCAAGCCTGACGCAACTTCCAACGTAATCGCACCCAGAAATTCAATGCGATTGAGGATGACGGTGAATGCGATCGCGGGTCCGCCGGCATTGGTTGAGAGCGCGCCCGCAGTCGAGCGCGAAAGACTGACCGACGCTGGACGCGTGACCACCGTCAGCGTGAGGGTGGTTGACTGCGCTGATTGCCCAGTCGCCTGACCGCGA
>Ga0209181_10001493_pt1 | contig 40847 bp, 33 predicted proteins | sample MAT05_FD_187208 | JGI IMG/M metagenome (GOLD analysis project Ga0209181, IMG submission 187208) | Freshwater microbial communities from Lake Fryxell liftoff mats and glacier meltwater in Antarctica - MAT-05 (SPAdes) (version 2) | ecosystem: Environmental > Aquatic > Freshwater > Ice > Liftoff... | reverse complement strand
CCGCACCTCGGTGTCTTGCACGGCGTTGAGCACGCGCATCCCGGGGAAGCCGACCTTCTGGGCGCGGAGGTGGCAGGCCGCGTGGTAGGCGACGGTGCCGAGGCTCTTCGGGAACTCGCGCTTCAGCTTCTTCTCTTTGCCGAGCACGACGAGGAACTCCATCAGATCGAGCGTCGCCGCGGCGACCTCTTTCACCTCGGCCTCGCGCGAGCGGCCGACGTACTCGTGCCACTCTTTCTTGATCATCATCCCGCACGAGGGGCCGGGGACGACGATCTTGCGGCCCGCGCGCACGTGAGGGAGCAGGAGCGCGACGTTGTGCTCGATCTTCGCGGTGGCCCCGGCGACGTCGCCCCCGTCGATGTTGGGGAGGCCGCAGCACGTGAACACGTCGGTCTTCTCGTCCTCACCGATGCCGGGGTAGCGGACGTTGTAGCCGTTGTGCTCGAGCACCAGCACCGCGGCCTGGGCCACGGAGGGCGTGTTGTACTCGCCGTAGCAGGTGGCGAAGAGGACGACCTCGCCGAGCTCGCCCGCGCCGGCGGCGGGCGGGTGGGCCTTCAACCACTCGCTGAACGTCTCTTTCGCGAACGTAGGCAGGGGGAACTCGGCGGAGATGCCGGTCACCTTCTCCTGCACCTTGCGGAGGAGCTGGCTCCTGGTGACCAGGTTGGAGAGGGGCGCGGTGAGGACACCGATTTGCCCGATCAGCTGAGGCTCACCCAGGATCTTGTCGACGAGCGGGATCCCTTCGCGCTGGGCCCGCGTCGCGCGCTCGCGGGACATCAGCCGGGGGAAATCGAGCAGCTCGCTCGCGCCCTCGTCGGCCGTGTACGGGCACTTGATATAACAAAGCTTGCACTGCCAGCACTGGTCGCCGACGGCCTTGATGTCAGCGTCGTTGATCGTCTCGGCGCCCTCGGCTGCCCCGCTGTCGATCGCCGCGTCGATGCGGTTGAAGAGCTGCGGGAACGAGCCGCAGTAGCCGACGCACATCCGGCACTCGTGGCAGATCTGGAACGTGCGCTTGAGCTCTGCTTCGAGGTCGCGCGCTTCGTAGTAGCGCGGGTCGTTCGGGCTGGTCGCAGGCGGTGTGGCCGGGGTTCGCGCGATAACGCTCATGGTCGATCTCGATCGGGCAGGGGACGTGCTCCGGGCCTTGCGGCGCCCTCCGGAACCCGGAGGACGCCGCAAGGCCTGGATGCGCTCAGTCGCTCAACACACTCTCAGAAGTCGAGGGCCGCGAGCGCCTTCGCGAAGCGACCGGCGTGCGACTTCTCGGCCTTGGCGAGCGTCTCGAACCACTCGGCCACGTCGTCGAAGCCCTCCTCGCGGGCCTCCTTCGCCATGCCCGGGTACATCGTCTCGTACTCGTGCGTCTCGCCGGCGACGGCGCTCTTGAGGTTCTTCTCCGTGCTGCCGATCGGCAGGCCCGTCGCCGGATCGCCGGCGGGCTTGAGGTAGTCGAGGTGACCGTGCGCGTGGCCCGTCTCGCCGTCGGCGGTGTCCTTGAAGAGGCCGGCCACGTCGGGGCGCCCCTCCACGTCGGCCACCTTGGCGAAGTAGGTGTAACGGCGGTTCGCCTGCGACTCGCCGGCGAAAGCGTCCTTGAGGTTCTGGTGGGTCTTGGTTCCTGCGAGCTGCTTGCTGGCCATGTCGTTCTCTCCTTGTCGTCGATCTATCGAGGCGTCGGGAAACACCTCCCGGCGCTGGTCGGGCCCGAGGGCCCGAGTCTTTTTCGCCTACGCGGTGCGCGCGCGGCTCGTCGGCGATGCGGCGCGGCCCGGGCGCCGGGCGGCGCCGGCGGCGCACGCCGCGCAGACGCCGCGGTAGATCTGCTCCACCGATCGCACCTCGAACCCCGGCGCCGCCGGGAGCGCGCGGGCGGCCGTGGGCGCGCGCACCGCGTCGCTCGGGATGTCCCGAACTTCCCCGCAGAGGTCGCACACGGCGTGATGGTGCGGCTTCATGTTGGGGTCGAAGCGCGAAGGCCCGGGGGCCAGCGAGAGCGCGGCGCAGAGCCCCGCCGCGGCCAGCGCGTCGAGCGTGTTGTACACGGTCGCGAAGCTCATCGTCGGCAGCGTCGTGCGCAGGCGCTCGAAGAGCTCTTGCGCGGTGGGGTGCGTCGGATCGGCGGCGAGCTCGCGCACGATCGCCATGCGCTGTGGGGTGAGCTTGAGCCCCGAGGCCCGCACGCACGCGAGCATCGACTCGGTGCGCTCGTTCGCGGCGGGGGGCGCGTGCCCCGGCCGGTGCGACGGCGTGGGTCGATGCTTGCGTGGGGCCGTCATGGAGAGGGGGTTCTAATTAGAAAGTTTATCAGTTGCAAGTCCTGACAGACTGGCCCCGGCTCATTTCGGGTGAGCCCGCGACCGTATGCGCCGGCGGCCGCGCCTCGCCGCGCCGTCGCGTGGGGTCGCGCTCCTTCCGATCGAGGCGCGGTTTGTGGGAGGCTGCGCCCGTGCGTATCGTCGTCGTCACGACCTCGTTCCCCCGCTCTGCGGAGGATCCCTCCGGCCACTTCGTGCGCTCCTCGGCCTGCTCGCTCGCGCGCGCGGGGCACGAGGTCCACGTGATCGCGCCGGGCGGATCGCCCCTTGATCCTCCGCGCGACCGCGACGGGCTCGTGCTCCACCGCGCCGGCGGCGGCGCGCTCTTCGCGTGGCCGGGGGCGATCGCGCGGGCGCGCGAGGCCCCGTGGCGGCTCCTCTCCGCGGGGCCCTTCGCGCTCGGCGTGCTCGCGCGCCTGCGCGCGATCGGCGCGGTGGATCGCGCGGTCGCGCACTGGATCGTGCCCTCCGCGTTCCCGCTCCTGCTCGCCGCCCGCGCCCCGATCGAGGTGGTCGCGCACGGCGCCGACGTCCGCCTGCTCCTGAGCGCGCCGCGCCCGTTTCGCGAGCGCGTGCTCGCGTCGCTGATCGATCGCGGCGCGCACTTCACCTTCGCGGCGGGCGCCCTGCTCACCGCGCTCGAGGCCACGGTCTCGCCGTCGCTCGCCGCGGCCCTCCAGCGCGTGGCGCGCGTGGAGCCGCCCGCGATCGACGTGCCCGACGTCGCGCCCGCGGCGAAGGCGCTGCGCGAAGGCCTCGCGCTCGCCGACGGAGAGCGCCTCCTCGTGGTCGTGGCGCGCCTCCTCGCCTCGAAGCGCGTCGAGCTCGCCGTCGACGCCGCCCTCGCGCTGGGCCCTGTCGCGCGGCTCGTGGTGGTGGGCGACGGCCCTTCGCTCTCGGCCCTCGAAAAGCGCGCGGCCTCGCTCGGCCCGCGCGCGCGCTTCACCGGCGCGCTCCCGCGGCGCGAGGCGCTCGCGTGGGTCGCCGCCGCCGACGTGCTGCTCCACCCCTCCGGCGTCGAAGCGGCGCCGACGGTGATCCGCGAAGCCCGCGTCCTCGGCACCCTTGTAATCGCCTGCGACGCCGGCGACGTGCGCGCCTGGGCCCACGACGACGCCGGCATCCAGATGGTCGAAGCCTCCGGCGCCGCGATCGCCGCCGCGGTCCGCGATCTGCCGAACGAATGAAGAACCGTCGCGGACACGCACGCCCCGCTTGCATTTCGTGCGACTTCGGATAGGGTTCGCGTCGCCTGAGTCCGGGAAACCGGAAGCTGGTGGCTCGGGGCGTAGCGCAGCCTGGTTAGCGCACTTGACTGGGGGTCAAGGGGTCGGAGGTTCGAATCCTCTCGCCCCGACTGGCTCCGGAAGAGAAATCTTCCGGAGCTTTTCGGTTTTGTCCTTCACGTTTTGTCCTTTCACGATCATGGCGAGCGTCCCCGCGCCCCGCATCCGAGCGAGCGAACGCAACCGGCCGCTCGGGATCCGCGGCGGCGGGGACCCTCAGCTCCCTCCGCCCACGCCGCCCTCGATCATCCGCTCGATCAGCGCCCGGATCGTCAGCGGACTCGACCCTTCCACCTTGTTGTTCACCGTGATGAACAGCGTCCTCTGCGCGTTCAGGCACGCTCGCGAGAGCTCGGCAATCGCTGCTCGCACCGCCTCGTTCGGCGCCACGATCCTGTTGAACGGAGCGAACTTGCGCTTCTGATCCTCGTAGCGATTCCCCGGCGGAATCGAGAGCCGACAGACCACGACCGGCGCCGTCAAGATCCCCGGTATCGCGAGCTGCCGACCCACGTCGGGCATCCGCTCCCAGAGGTTGATCACGTGCGCCACGCGATGCCGCGTCAGCACCTCCAGATACCCCGGCCGCAGCAGCTCTCGATTGCGGATCTCCACCGCGTACTGAAACGCAGTTGGCAGCGCGCCCAGGAAGCCATCGAGTCGCTCGGCGAACGCGTCGGGGTGCGGCAGATCCCGTGACGAGAGCGGCGGGAACTGGAACACGATCGCTCCGACGTGATCGCTAAAGGCGCGCGCGAGCGGCAAGAGCACGCGCTGCTCGCACACCCCTGGATCGAGGAACGATGGATTGGGCGCCCCGCTCTCGTGCGACGGCGTCGTCAGCGCGTTCCAGGCCTTGAGCACGCAGGGAAACGACGGCGGGAGCTGCTCGGCGTAGCGGCGCAGCTCGTCTTCTGTCAGCGGCGCATAGTGGGAGCGATCGATCCCGACGGTGCGGAAGAGCGGGTAACGCGCGGCGTGCTCGAGGCCGCGATCGACGAGCTCTTCGCGGCCCGTCCCCGGCGGGTAGACGAGGCCGGCCCAGCCCGGGAACGTCCACGTTGACGGACCGACGAGCACGCGCGGCGCGAGGCGCGCGGCGAGGCGTCGATCCGCGTCGAGGTGAGCAAGAGGAGGCGGGGTGGCCGCGTCGAGGAAGAGGCCAATCTGCTTCATCGTCGGTTTCGTCACGGCGAGGCGGCCATTGTGGCCCATCCGGCAGAATCTTTCACGATCGCGCGATCTTCAGGGCCCGGCCTCGTCGCGGAAACTTCGGGCTCACCCGGGTTGTCAGGGCTGAGCCGATGAGAACGCCCGCCGCCGCTCTGCTCTCGTTATTGCTCGCCCTCCCGCTCGGCTGCGGGGGCGGCGATGCCGGGACGGAGAGCGGCCCCGCCCGCGCGCCGGGCCACGCCGCGCACGGAGGCAGCCTGGTGATCGACAGCGATCGCCTGATCGCCTGGGCCGCTGACGCCGACAACCACGCCATCCATCGCCTCGATCTCCTCTCCAGCGCGATCACCACGACGTTGATCGACGGCGCTCCCGAGCAGATCGCGCTGCTCGACGGGGATCGCCTCGCGGTCACGGTGCGCGATCGCAACCGAGTCGACGTCCTGGAGAGCGACGCCGCGGGCGCGCTCGCCGAGGTGGGATCGGTCGAGGTCCCCGCGGATCCGTTCGGGATCGCGGTCACCGCGGCGCACCGGATCCTGGTGACCTCGGGCTTCGGCCACGCGGTCACCGCGATCGACGACGAGTCGCTGGAAATCCAGTGGTCGGTCGACGTCGGCCGCGAGCCGCGCGGGGTGGTCGTCGCCGCCGACGGCGCCCGCGCCTTCGTCACCCACGTGGTCGGCGACTCGATCTCGGTGCTGGATCTCGACGGCTCGAAGCCAGTGCCTCGTCGATCCCGCGTGCTCGGCGGGCTCTACCGCAACCGCGTCGACAACGCCCTCGGCGCCGGCACGCTCCACCCGCAGGCGGCGCTCGCTTACGCCGCGGTGATCTCGGAGTCCGGCGCGCGCCTCTTCGTGCCGCACGTGATCGAGCAGAACGGCGCCTCGACGACGCGCTCGATCCCCGGCGCCTACGGCGGCGTCCCGGTCGACGAAGAGACCTCGTTCGCCTCGGTCGCCGTCGTCAAGACGAAGGACGAGCGCGCCCTCGGCGACACCACCGGCGCGGGCGCCCCGCCGCAGGTGCTCGACAAGGCGGCGTTCATCGGCGCCGATCCTCAGGTCGATTTTGCGGTCGCCCCCGCGGCCGTGCCCTCGCGGCAGGCGCGGGCCGTCGCGCTGCTCGGCGATCGTCTCCTCGTCGTGTCGCAGGGGACGAACGAGCTCTACGAGCTCGACGCGCGCGCGCTCGATCCGGCGATGCGCGCCACGCGCCGCTACGCCGTGGGCGAAGGACCGAAGGGCGTCGACGTCGCCAAGTCCGCGCGCGTCGCGGTGGTCTGGAGCCAGATCTCCCATGATTTCTCGGTCGTTTCGCTCGACTCGGGCGTGGTGGAGCGCCTCGTCGCCGCCGGCGATCCGCTGCCCCCCGAGGTCGCCGCGGGGCGCCGCCTCTTCTTCTCCGAGCTCGATCGTCGCATCTCGCGCGACGGCCGCTCCTGCTCCGGCTGCCACCCCGACGGCCGCGACGACGGCGTCGTCTGGAAGCTCGGCGCCGGTCCGCGGCAGACGCCGACGCTGGTCGGCCGCCTCGATCGCGGGCCTTACGGCTGGCTCGGCAAGCACCCGCAGCTCGAAGGCAACATGGCCGAGACCATCGGCCGCCTCGGCGGCACCGGGCTCCCCGACGCCGATCTGCGCCGCCTCGCCGCCTTCCTTCGCCAGGGCCTGGTTCGCCCCGCGAGCACCGCGATCCCCGCCGCGAACGATCCGCTCGCGAGCCGCGGTCGTGCGCTCTTCACCTCGAATGAGGTGGGCTGCTCGGGGTGCCACCGGCTCGAGACGGAGGCCAGCGATCGCGCGCTGCACAGCGTCGGCTCGCGCGGCGTCAGCGACACGACCGACGGCTTTCGCACCCCGCCGCTGCTCTTCGTCGGATCGACGGCGCCGTACTTTCACGACGGCCGCTACGCCTCGCTCGAGCAGCTCCTCACCGACAACCTCGATCGCATGGGGCAGACGACGCAGCTCTCGCCCGATGACGTGAAGGCCCTCGCCGCCTTCCTGAGGACGCTGTGACCACCTCGCGTCTCACCGTCGGCGTGGCGGCCGCGCTCTTCTCGGCGCTGCTCTCGATTGATCCCTCGGTGCGCGCCGGGGACGCGGAGCCCTCGGCGCCGCTCGTCGAACCCACCGCGGCCGAGGCGGGGGGCACCGCGGTCGCCGCGCCCGCGCCGGCCGACGTGACGCTGACGATCACCCCGGAGGACGGGCGCGCGCAGCGCGTCGTCGTGCACCGGCCGGGCTACCTCGTCGCGCTGCTCCACGGCTCGGCGCGGAGCGCGGGGAAAGACTGGGCGGCTCTGCGCGTCCAGGTGCCGGAGGCCAAGGGGAAGCGCCGCGATCCCCGCGCGGGCGTCGAGATCGATCGCCTGGTCTGGGAGGCGACGCGCCTCGGCACGTTCGTGACCGAGCGCGGCCTGATCTCGCTCTCGCTCGACGGCGCGGGCCTCGCTGGTCGCCTCGCGCTCGCCGCGCCGCCGGTGTCCGCGGGCGAGACCAAGAGCGCGCACTCCACCTGCGTCGCCCACCACGACGGCGCGGGCGGCTTCACCGCGCTCTGCCGCATCGACCACGCCGCGCGCCACATCGCCGCGGCCAACGTCACTGGCCTGCGCGTGATCGAGGGCGCCGTCGTCGCGACGTCGAAGGGCCTCGACCCGCTGATCCGCCTCGATCTCCCGCTCGCGCCGGGCATGGGCGAGGCGCGCGTCGTCGGCTTCATCCTCGGCCGCGTCGGCCACGCGCTCCGCGTCGAGGCGAGCTGGGCTCCGGGCGAAGCGCCCGCGCTCTTCTTCGCCGAGACCGAGCGGCTCCAGCCCCAGGCGCCCTGATTGTTTCACCTCCAACGATCTCCTCTCGCCAAGACCACCATGAAGAAGTCGCCCCCCGCCTCGAACGATCCCGTCGCCCTCGACGCCGCGCTGGTCTGGCGGGACGACGTCCTCGCCTTTCGCCACCTCGCGGACCACGGCGTGATCGCCGCGGGTGATGGGTCGAACGCGCTCGGGCCGATCGCCTGCGCGAGCTTCGCGTTCGCCCGCCTCGAAAAAGGCCTGGCGACGGCGTCGATCCCGGCCGACGCGATCGCCACGGTGCGCCGCGCTGACGACGGCTACGAGATCGTTTACGGCCCCGCCGTGGTGACGCTCCAGCGCGGCGACACCCTCGATCTCCCCTTCGGCGCGCTCACGCTCCGCGCCTCCGCTGTAGCGCCGGTCTCGCTCGCGCTCGACGCGCCGCGCGGCCCCCGCGCGCGCGGCGCGCTCTTCCACGTCGGCCTCGCGGCGGCGGCGCACCTCGCGGTGCTCGGCCTCTCGTTGCACGCGGCGATGGCCTCCGTGCCCGACGACGATGAGCTCGAGCAGGCCATCGCCGCGCGCGATCTTCTCATCAGCGCCGAGCAGAACGATCGCGCGCGCGATCAGCCGCTCTTCACCAGCGGCGGCCTCGGCGACACCCAGGGCCACGCGGCCCCTCGCCCGGGCGACGGGCGCGCCGGCGGCGGCCAGAAGGCAGCCGGCGCCGAGGGCAAGATGGGCGAGCGCGACGCCGCCTCGACCAAGCAAGGTCGCTACGCTGTCCCCGAGCGCCGGAAGAATGATCTCTCGCCCTCGCTCGCCCGCGAAGAGGCCATGAGCGACGCCGCCAAGTTCGGAATGATTGGCCTGCTCGCGCAGGGGCCCGTCGTGCCCACCGCCGCGTGGAGCGCGGATCTCGAGGCCCATGGCCGCGACGCCATCGCGGCGCGCGGCAACATGTGGGGCACCGACATGGGCTCTTCCCAGGGCGCCTATGGCCTTGGTCTCAGCGGTATCGGCGAGGGCGGCGGCGGCCTGGGCGAAGGGATCGGGCTCGGCAAGATTGGCACTCTCGGTCACACCGAGGGGCCTCCAGGGTCGGGCACCGGCGGCGACGGCTCGCACTCCTCGGGCCACGGCGGGAGCTGGGGCAGCCACTGGATCGGAGGCATCGGCCACATCGGCGGCTCGCACCGCGTGAAGCCGCCGCGCGTCTGGTGGGGCGACGGGACGTCCGTCAGCGGCCGCCTCCCGCCCGAGGCCATCCAGCGGATCATCCGCCAGAACTTCGGTCGCTTTCGCCTCTGCTACGAGGACGGCCTCCACCAGAACCCCACGCTCGCGGGGCGCGTCGCGGTGCGCTTCGTCATCGGGCGCGACGGCGCGGTCTCACAGGCGCAGAACGGCGGATCTGACCTCACTGATCCGGCGGTCGTGTCCTGCGTCGTGCGCGCGTTCTACGGCCTCTCGTTCCCGCAGCCCGAGGGCGGGATCGTCACCGTCACCTACCCGATCGTGTTCTCTCCCGCGGGCTGATCGGCGCGCGCGCTACAGCAGCGCGTCGCTCGATCGCGAACGATCCGGGCGGCTCGCGCGCGCGACGGCCATCGCGGCGTTGGCGCGCGCGACGGCGATCGTGGCGACGGCGGCGGCCTCGCGGGCGAGGTCCTCGGGATCGTCGCGCACGCCTTCGAGCTGCGCGTTGACCTCGCCGCCGACCAGGAGCGCGAGCGAGAGGAGCCAGAGCCAGAAGAGGAAGATCGCCACCGCCGCCAGCGTCCCGTAGAGCGTCGTGTAGCGCGACAGGGTCGAGACGTAGAACGAGAACACCGCGGAGACGGTGGTCCAGAGCGCGACCGTCGTCAGCGCGCCGGGCAGCATGCGGCGCTTCAACGGCCGCGGCCCGCGGATGGCGATGCGGAAGAAGCTCACCAGCAGGCCGACGAGGACGCCCACGGGGACGATGATCGCCACGGCGCGCGAGCCCCACGATCCCGAGAAGCTCGCGAGCAGCACGGCCAGCGCGATCACCACCACCAGCACCACGCCGCCGGCGATGACGCTGCCGATGGCGATCAGGCGCCGCCACCACCACGGGCGCGGCGGGCTGTGGAAGATGTTCTCGAACACGTACATCGCCGTCGAGAGGCCGGACGAAGAGACCCAGAGGAAGGCCCCGACGCTCAACGGCGCCAGCGCGGCGAGATCGGTGGCGCCGATGCGCTCGAACTCCTGGATCACCAGCGCGCGCACCGGCAGCGGCGCGGCGCGCAGCAGCGGGCCCATCACCAGATCGCTCGTCTCGTTGAGGCGCGCGAGGATCCCGCCGGCGATGGCCACGAGCGGGATCAAGCTGAGGAACATGTCGAAGGCCATCGCGCTCGCGGCGAGCGGCGCGTGGTGGCTGTCGAGGTTGTCGACGAGCTTGTAGACAGCCCGCCCCGCGCGGTTGCGGAGGATCGCAGCCTGGAGCTCGGCGAGCGTCATGGCTCGCACTGTAGCGCGACTTCGCCGCGAGATGCGCGCCCCCAGAAGCCTCTCTTCGAGGGGGAATTCCGGCCGATGCGCGGGTTCACGACTTAAGATGCGCGTCCATGGACGCCGCCGAAATGCTCGCTCGGACGACCCTGTTCGATGACCTCTCGCCCGAGGACGTGGCCGAGCTCGCCGAGCACCTCAAGCGACAGCGCTTCGCCGCGGGGACGACGATCTGTACCAAGGGCGCGTCGGGCAACTCGATGTACCTCGTCGTCGAGGGGACGGTGGCGATCTACCTGCCGGGCGAGGGGCTCTGCAAGGTGCCCTTGAAGCAGGTGACCTTCGGCCAGTTCTTCGGCGAGCTCTCGCTCTTCGACGACAAACCGCGGAGCGCGACCGCCGAGGCCGTCGACGACTGCGAGGTGCTCGAGCTCGCGCGCGACGACCTCCACGCGCAGATCAAGCGGCGCCCTGCCATCGCCATCGCCTTGCTCGCCGAGCTCTCGCACCGCCTGCGCGACACCAACGCGCTCCTCTCGCAACGCGCCGCCAAGGACGTCAACAAGGAGATCGACGAGAAGGCCACGCTGGGCGACCGGGTGGCCGATCGGGTCGCGTCGGTGGCGGGATCATGGGCCTTCATCCTCTCGTTCCTCGCGGTGCTCTTCGGCTGGATCATCGTCAACGGCGTGGCGATCTCGAAGATGATGTTCGGCAAGAATCCCTTCGATCCGTTCCCGTTCATCTTCTTCAACCTGCTCCTCTCGATCGTCGCCGCGTTCCAGGGCCCGGTGATCATGATGAGTCAGAACCGGCAAAGCCTGAAGGATCGCGCGCAGGCTGACACCGACTTCAAGGTGAATATCAAGAACGAGGTTGGCATCGAGACGCTCGTCCGCGGCCTGGCCGAGGTCAAAGCCCACCTGACGATGCTCGAGCACGGCGTCAGCGCCGGGCGGACGCCGCGGGAAGGGCCGCGACCCGGGCCCGGAAACGGTGGACCGGCATAGATGTCCGGCCACTGCCGTGCTAATCGCAACATCTGCTTTTCAGGAGGTACCTCATGCGCAAAGTCTGGCTTTCATCGCTCGTCCTTTTCGCCCTCTCCGGCTATGGATGCAGCGCCACGACGGAAAAGAACCTGTTCGGCGCCGGCGGCTCCGGCTCCGGAGCCGGCGCTCCCGTCGGGAGCGGCCCTATCAGCACCGGCGACGGCGTCGGCGGGACGGACTTCAGCGGCACGGGGGTAGGCGGCAGCTCGGGGGCCACCGGCGGCGGAGACGACTGCACCGAGGCCGCGAAGCTCATTTACGTGCTCTCCACCGACAACAACCTCTATAGCTTCAACCCCCTGCAGAAGGCCTTCAAGGAAATTGGCAAGCTCGGCTGCAAGACCAACATGCAGCCCAACTCCATGGCGGTGGACCGCAACGCCGTGGCCTACGTCAACTACGTGGGATCAAACGCGGACGGCGAAGACAACGCCGGCGCCGTCTTCCGGGTGAGCACCGACGACGCGAGCTGTCAGCCGACGTCAATCAAGCTCGAAAAGGGCTGGTTCCGCCTCGGAATGGGCTTCTCCACCGACGCTTCCAGCGGCACGTCAGAGCAGCTCTACATCACCGGCACCGGCGACAACGGCAGCAGCCCCGGCCTCGGGCGGATCGACTTCACCACCAACAGCGTCGTTGACGTCGGGCCGTTCACCGGCTCGCTCGCGGGCGAAAACGCCGAGCTGACCGGCACCGGCGACGCGCGCCTCTTCGGCTTCTTCACCACAAGCCCGGTCGAGGTCGCGGAGATCAACAAGAAGTCAGGCGCGGTGGTGATGACGAAGAAGCTCCCCCAGGTGGAGACGCCCGCGGCCTGGGCCTTCTCGTTCTGGGGCGGTGATTTCTACCTCTACACGGCGCCGAATCCGGCCGTGAAACCCAACCGCACGACCAACGTGAGCCGGTATCGTCCCTCGGATGGGTCGACGGACCCGGGCTACATGACCAACATCGGCTTCACGATCGTCGGAGCCGGGGTGTCGACGTGCGCGCCGATCGAGCCGCCGAAGTGAGGGGGTGAGGGCGAGGGGCGAGGGGGGCGTCGCCCTGGACGTGCTCGTTGTCCTTGCCAACCACGGCCGACTTCCGCTACCTCTCGAACCACGGGGGCGCAAGCGGATCCGCCTCCTTTCCTGTGCTTTGATCCGCCGGAAAGGCATATCCCCTCATGGCAGAGCAACCCAGCCGGCAGGTCCTCGACGGAGTCCCTGGCCGTGTGCTCACGTTTCTTCTGGGCGTTGGCAAGCACTTCGGCATCCGTACCGCCCTCGCGGCGCGCGGGTACACCGAGGTTCAGCACGAGCTTGCCTGGAACGATCTCAAGAAGCTCGCGGTCTTTCCCGCCGCCAGCACACCCACCCTCGATAAGCCGGTACGTGACGCCGTCGTCGCGCTCGACGCCTGGGACGATCCCAATTATGCGGTCATTCGCGCCGTCCTCGAGAACCACCACCCCGAGGTCGTCGACTTCCTCTTCGACAACCTGACTCCGAAGCAGGGCCCCGAGGCCGTTATCGGAGTCTCCACGCTCCTTGATCGCCTCGACGCGCTGGAGAACGCGCCCGAGCGCATGGTGACACGCGACGCCGATCGCGCCGCGCTCGCGACGCTCGCCTCGCGCGGGTACACCGGGGACCGCGCACCGATCCGGATCGGGACACGGGCAGGTCGGCCACGGCCACGGCCACGGCCACGGCCACGGCCACGGGAAGAACCTGGTTAACGCCTGGAGCACCGAACAGGTTGAAATGCCCAGATTTCAACGCAAAGGCGCGGAGACGCAAAGGCGCAAAAAATCGGATTTCTTTTTTTGCGTCCCTGCGCCTCTGCGCCTTTGCGCCTTTGCGTTAAAATCCGGCTCTTTTCGGTCCATTTCAACCTGTTCGGTGCTCTAGGAGCGTCGGGAGGGAGCGGGCATCATGAACCTCGAACTCCATGTCCCGACATCTGACGTATAGGTGCGCAGCGCTGACGACTTCGACCCGTTGGTCTAGCGACGAGCCAGGTCGACCACCGTCCTCGGCGCCCCGTTCAGGTTCCGGTGCTGGGGGGCGTGCGACAACGGCGAGCAACCGCGGTATGCGTGCAGCTATCGCCGCAGCGCAGTCAAGGCCGTCCCGCCCTTCCGCTTGATTCCGAATCCGAGGCGGTAGAGGTCCGGGACATCGAAGCGACCATCCGAACGGCGCAGGACGACGCCGAGGCGTTCAAGCTCGGCAAGCACCACCCCAGGCTCCTCGTCCTTCAATGAAACCTTCCCTTCCTCGGTGAACAGACGAAAAGCGAGGTCCGCTTCGCCGAGGGGGACAAAATGATTTCTCAACCGATTCAGCAAGTCGACGACGTCGGCGCGCTCCTCCTGCAGCTCGTCAGCGCGGTTGGTCGCAGCAGCTCGCATCCCCTCCCGCAGTTCGTCCGGGGTGAAGAGCGCCCCCTCGGTGTGCGGGGCTTCGAGCGCAGCTTTCGCTGCACCACGAAGCAGCCAGGTTGCCGAGCGCGGGGCGACAGCACCGCGCCCATCCGCGAGCGTCTTCGGGATCCACCGACGCGTCAGGCCCTTTTGGGCCCCCGCTCCCATCACCCGGCCCGCCAAGAGTTCCGCGAGGCGGTCCTGGGAGCCGCCCCCCTCCTCCGGGAGAAGCGTGGCTGGAAGGAAGCTTGTTCGCCCATCCTCGGGAGGCGAGAAGACGAAGCCTCCTTCTTGTTCAAGCCATGCCCGCGTCTCCTTGGAAGAATTCGCGAGCAAGAAAGCGAGCAGCCGAAAGAGGTCGTGAGGCGTCCAGACGAGGGTGAGCGTCCGTCCGTTAAGCTTCGCGAAGTCGGGGCCTCGACCGATCAGGCGGTCGCGCACGTCCTCGCGAACAAAGATCTTTGGCGAAATCGCGCGGAGTCGTGGAGCAAGGTCCGACCAAAAAGCGAGAAGTGCCGGAACGAGCGCTTCCCATGCTGGAAGCTTCTCGAGCGCGTCATAGGCGACCAAGATGCGCGCCTTTTGCTGATCCAGGCGTTCATCGATCTCGAAGATCCGCTGGACGACCGACTCCCGATCCGTTCGCACCTGCTCCACGAGCTGATTTACAGTTTTGCTCTTCACAGTCAGTGGAATGCCAGCGGCTTTCGCGAAGTTCCGGTCGACTCCTTCGAGAGTGTGCAATAACGCCGCAAGCCAGAAGCCCCCCGGATCACTCGCAACCTTCGCCTCGGGAACGTGGTGCTGTCCAGTTGCGCTCCAGCCATCGACCGCCTGTACGAATGAACTCGCAAAGAGCGAGCCGACGAGCGGTATGCACTGGCGACTATCCGTGAGCGTACGAAAGAGCGTCGTTTTCCCCATTCCACGCGCCCCCACGATGAGCCAAACGTCGCGGCTGCCGAGGTTACTGTGGAGCGGTACCGGAAGGTAGTCCCGTGCAGGATCGAAGCTGGCGCCGTCCGCGTCGGCCGGAAGCCGCGCGAGTGCAGTCAGAATTGCGCTCCGGTTCACGCTTTCTCCGCGTCCAAGAGGTCCTTCAGTCGTTTCCATACGGGAACATAAGCGTGAGCGACGCCAGCTATTGCGAGAAGATCGTCGAGCCGCTCCAGGGACGAGATCCCAGCGAATACGGGGATGGATTCGGGAAAGTGGGGCGCGGCCGGGTCGTCGAGCTCGGGCACATCATCCTCGCGGTACCACTGCGCACGCTCGAAGGCGTCGTAGGTTCGTGCTCGAAACCGCTCGTCCGCAGCGCGACGTTCGTCCGGATCCGCCGGGCTGAATGTCTGGAGTACGAGCGTGGTCGGTTGTGTAACCGCTTTGCGTGTTGAAAGGAGGTTCAGTTGACGACGAAGGCCATCTTCTCCTTGACCATTGGCGCGCGTCACGAGCACGTGAACGTCCGCGAGGTCTCGGAGGGCGATGCCGCCAAGGTCGTGAAGGCCAGCGCGCGCATCAAGGAAAATGTAGTCGATGCGATGGCTCCGATCGTGTTCTTGCACCGCATTCAGGCGCTGAAGAAGCTGCACGAGCGCCACGGAAACGCGTTGCCGCTCGCCGCCGAGCGGGGTGGCGAAATCGAGGTGTCCGAGACGCTCCAGATAGGTTGGAGAGTCGGCGCCGGCATGGAGGCACCAGAGCCTCCCCTTTTCGGCCCGACCAGCGTCCAGCGATGAGCCCTCGACTTCTCCTGAAGAGTCGCTTTCCTTCCAGAGCGCCGAAAACTTGACGATCTGCGGATCGCACTTCCGAATCTTCTCGGTCGCCTGCCACTCCAGCACATAGTCGAGAACGCCGGGGCTGTCCGCCGCGACATCCAGCACACGGTGAAGACCGGGCGCTTCGAGGTCGAGGTCGACGAGCACGACATTCTTCCCCTCCTGCGCTGCGAGGTACGCAAGGAGTGTGGCGCTCGTAGTCCGTCCAACGCCTCCCTTGAACGAATGAAAGCTCACGACAGGTGGGCACGTAGGTCTGCTCCCGCGTTCTCCGCGTTCTCCGCGTTCTACGCGGACTTGCGCGTGGAGCCAGCTCCCTTTAGCCATCGACGGCCGCAGAGCTTTCCAGCGCTCGTCGACGGATCGCTCCGACGCTCCCCCTACAATCGACATCCGCTGTTTCTGCGGCCATTCCAGCGGCCAAAGTTCGCTCGCTGGGAGGGTGAGGATCCCCCGCGCCGCGAGCCGCTCGGCGGGATCTTCGGCCTTGTCCCAAAGGACCGGCCCTGCAAACCACGACTCGAGAACCGCCGCCGCGTTGGCCGATAGCGCGGCAATCGCCTCCGCAGTTGCCGTAGCCTTCACGGATAGTCGCAAGCGGCCGCGAAGGTCCCGGGCGACAAGGATCGTCTCGAATTTGTCGTCGACTGCATCGAGAACGATGTCGACAAGCGTCTGAAGTGCCTCGTCGTAGGTCAACGGTCCGCCCTTCGTCACCATCGGCCGACCACCCAGGCCGCCGCGAGGGCGTTCGTCGTCGCAAGGTCGGCAGCGGCGAGTCGATCGCGAACTGCGGTCTCGTTGGCGGTCCCAGTCGACTGATATCGACACTGCGGCTCCCAACCGTCAAGGGCCTTGAGCGCTCGCTCGGGGATCCGTACGCACGAAGCCATCGGCTCAAGCGCCTCGACGACATCGAGCACGGTGCCGGCGACGAGGACGTGCCCGAGGAGTTTGTGCCAGCGGTTTTCGAGGCCCGCCTTCCGCGCGCACTCCGGCGCGAACCCGACGAGGTGGTCCGCTTGATCCCAGTTTCCAGCCGCGAACATTGCCGAGGCATCCCTGAGGTGTCGAGCGGCTGCCGATCGAAGGGCCTCTTTTGTGAAATCCATTGCCCTGACTCCGTACCATGAGGGTCGCGGCGCATTAACGCCGGATTGTACAACTCCGAAATGTCAACCGCGAATTGCGAATGCTCACGGAGCGGCACCCTACCACGCCGCCGCGGGGGCCCGTCCGCCATCACGGCCCGGCGATCTGCACTCTGCCCATGCGCCCCGACGGCCAACGGATAGGCCGAGGAACGCCAATCTCACATCGCACGGCCTTCGGCAGCCGTATCGCTCCAGCATAAGGAGGGGTCTTTCGACCTGCCCAAGGGGTGCACGACGGGGGCAACGTCGAGCCGGTGGCCTTGCGCGTCGCGAAGGATACGGCGATCGACACCTCCGCCCCCACGATGCACGTGACCCGGCCCGCTGAAATCTCCCTGCGCAACTCGTCGACGAGGTCAACAGCCATTGCAAAAACGGCTAGATGCGGGCGGTCGCAAAGGCAACAAGATCCCGCAAGGTGCGCCGGAGGTTCCCAAGGTCACCGAGGTCGCCGGAGGTTCCCAGGCTCGACGGAGGTCGCCGCGCTCGCCGGAGGTTCCGGAGGTCGCCGGAGGTCGCCGATTGTCAGGTCGAGGTCGCCGATTGTCAGGTCCAGATCACAAATCGTCAGCCCGCGGCTCCGGTTCGAGAGAACCTGGTCGCCGATCGTCAGCCCACGGCTCCGGCTCGAGAGAAAGAGGTCGCCGATTGTCAGGTCCAGATCACAAATCGTCAGCCCGCGGCTCCGGTTCGAGAGAACCTGGTCGCCGATCGTCAGCCCGAGGTCGCCGATCGTCAGGTCGAGGCTCCCTTTCAAGAGCCCGAGGTCGCCGATCGGCCGATCGATACCCCTGAGCGCCTACCTGCACCCACATTTTTTTCAAGTTACCCGGTTGCCTCCACCGAACTTGCTTGCCTGCTCGGTGCGTCTCGTTACTCTCGGCGCATGACGATCGACCTTGACGCATTCCCTCCTGCCGTGAAGCTCGCCCTCATCGACGTCGGCGAAAACTTCGGCTCGGACGACACCTTCGCGCAAGCGACCAAGACCGGCCAAGCGCTGGTGAAGTATGGCGACACCCTGCGGCTCTATGGCTTGCCGCCCTCTGACATAAAGCGCCTCGACGAAGCGCGGGATTTCCTCTCGGAGGCGGGGTATGGGCGCGACCTGGCCAAGAGCCAGAAGAAGACGCTCGGCGCCGGGCTCGAGGAGGCCAATCGGGCGGGGCGGACGGCGCGGATCCGGGGGCGATCGATCCTGACCTCGACGAAGAGCGCTCTCTCGGAGCAGGGGCACGCGGAGGCGGCCATCCAGGTGCAAACCACGCTCGACGCGACCACCGACTCCGAGAAAATCGGCGAGGAGCTGGCCAAGCAGCTCGACTCCCTCGCCGACGCGATCGATCCCAGCAAAGCCCCCGCCGCAGCAAAAGCATCGTCCGATCGCGGCGGACCGGAGGCGCTCGATCCGCTCCGGCTCGCCGCGATGACGCTGCGTGAGGCCGTGAAGAAGAAGCCCCTGGTGCGCGGGACACCGGAGGAGACCCAGCGGCTCAATCAGATTGATGGAATCATCATCGATATCTGTCGCCGCGGACGCGACGCCGCCAAGGCCGCTTCCAAAGATCTCGGGGATCCGGCGATCTTCAAGGCATTCAAGCTCGACAAGCTCTATCCGGCATCGACCAAAGGCGCGAAGAAGGCAGAGACGCCCGCGGCGCCGGACCGGAGCAACGAGACCCCGTAACTCCCCTCCCCTCTCTCTCCCCCCTCCCCCCAATCCCATCCTGCACAGCCCCAACGCAGACCGACCGGGCCCTCGTCGCCAAAGGGGACGCGGGGGGCCCCAATGTTTGAGCCCCGAAGGGGCGAGTCGGGGTCCGCGGCCCCGCAGGCGACGGGGGCCCGGTCGGTCGCCTCAAAGCTCATGTCCCTGCCTCTCACCGAGGTTACTCGGTGATCTCCTTGTCGAGCTTGTCGAGCTCAGCATCGTAGTTCTTCTCATCAATGGTCTTCTCCGCGTCGTCGGCGAAGTCTTCCTCCGTCGCGAGGTCATCGTCGGCAGCGGCGACCGCCGCAGGCGCGGGAGCCGCGGCCTTGGCGGACGTCATCGGGGCTACGGGCGCAGGCGCGTCGGTCGCGCTCTTGTTGTTGCACGCGACGAGGAGCAAGGCTGTCAGGCAGAGCGTGAGCCATCGAATCATGATCAACCTTCTCCCTTGATGCGAGTCATTGCCTTCTGAAAGCGCGCCTCTTCCCGGCCGAGGACCTTGTCCACGCGGGCCACCACGTCTGTCTTGCCTTTCGTCACTGCCACCGCGCGGATACGCTGCAGGTGGGCCACCCGCTGCGCGTGGAGCTTGAGCTGATCGACCGCCGCCGGCTTGTGGGCGCTCGCGCCCCACTTGTCCTTGATCTCCTTGAGCCGCGCCTCCCGCTTCGCCCGCAGCTCCGGCCGGAGCTCCTTCCGGTCCCCGTGGAGCTCCTTCCTGTCCTTCGCGAGCTCCTTCCGGTCCTGGGCCAGCTCTTTCTTGTCGGCCCCCTGCTTCTTGTCCTCGGCGAGCTCTTTCCGATCTTCGCGGCGCTCCTTCCGGTCCTCGCGCACCTCCTTGCGCAGGGGCGCCTTCGGCGGTGTCTGGGCGAAGGCCGCTGTCGCGCAACTCAGGGTCGCTACGATGCAAAGCCCGACAAGGTGGCTCTTCGTTCTCGTTCTCACTTGACTGCCTTTTTCATGAGGTGGGCTCCAGCGGTGTTCACGGGTTCACCCACGTCACGACGCAGGTGTCCCCAGGCTCCGCAGCGAACTGGCGAACCAGCAGGACAATCTAATCGTCGCTCATCTTGAAAGCAAAATTACTGCACAACTCTCCGATCCCAGCCCCAACGCAGACCGGGACGGCCCCGTCGCCAAGGGTCTGCGGGGAGCCCCGTTGTTTGAGCCCCGAAGGGGAGAGCGATCATCGACAGGCGACGCAATCTGTTGTCCAATAGCATGGTGGTCGGCGCTCTTACTCTCGCCGTCGCCCCGACAGCCAGACGACGACCCCAATCGCGCCGAGGAACACCCAGCTCATCGGCCAGAGGAGGGTCGCCGTCGCCGTCAACCCCAGCAGCACGCGCCACGCGGTGAGCCCAAGAACACCCAGCGCGAGGCTGCCCGCCAGGACGACGATCCTTTGCCCGCCGCCTTCGGTCGTGACGTCGACCCCCGCTGGTTGCTCTTCACGGTGATCTCGAAGGACGTCGCTTCGCGGGCCACCGCGCGCTGGCGTCCGGCGATGGATAGGCACGCGTAGGCGAAGAACCCGCTGAGCACCGCCACGAGGGCCAGATTGAGCGAGACGACGAGCGCTCCACACCCGAGCAGGAGGAACAAGGGCAAGGCGCCCAGCGCCAGGGAGACCCTCTTTCGCGCCAGCCAGCGGACCTGATCGGCGGTCACTTCGATGTCGAGCATGGGGGCGGAGAGTAGACGAAGCCCACCCCGTCGTCCATGTCATGGCATCCACCCTGCACAGCCCCAACGCAGACCGGGAGGTCCCCTGTCGCCAAGGGGCCGCGGGGGGCCCCGATGTTTGAGCCCCGAAGGGGCGAGTCGGGGTCCGCGGGCCCGCAGGCCACAGGGGACCTCCCCGTCCCATCAGGGCTCAAGCGGCGTTTTGGATTTCGGTCCGCTTGCTGACGCGCGCGGCTCTATCGTGCGCTGAGCTGCTGTCGTCCGAGGTGCTTGCCTTGACCCCCACGGGCATTACTGCCAGGGCAGGCAAGGTGATTGCGGCTCGGCCTCGGCTGATTCGGCGTAACCAGAGGTCCAGACAGACCAGCACTGCGGAGGCCAGGAGTAGCCAGGGCCAGACTGGGAGGGGCTCTCGCCCCCGGCGGCCGCCGGTGCGCAGGGTTTGTTCGGCGTCTGGTGCGTAGAGGCCGCTTCCGGCGCTGGCCAGGTCTTCCAGGGCGCGCTGGTCGGGGCCGAGGGTGGCCAGCTCGTCGGCGCCGTCGATGCGGCCGATCGCTTCGCCTACGAAGCCGCCGTTCGCGTCGCGGGCTCGCACGACCACGAAGGGCTCTCCGCTGGTGCGGGCGTGGGCTCGGAAGCGGCCTGGGGCTACGCGCGTCAGGGTTGCTCCGAAGGGCAAGGGGCGGGCGGTGCCGTCTTCGCTCACGGCGAAGGCTTCGATGGTCGTCGGGGCCGCGGCGGTCTCGCCTCCGGGTTCGGCGAGGTCGAGGGTGGCTTCGGCGCCGTGGTCGCCGACGGTGACGCGCATGTCGGCGTTGCCGCCGCTGTGCTTGCGCATGGCGAAGCGCACCATCTGGCGCAGCACCTGGCCGGCGCCCGCGAAGTGCGACCAGCTTCCGTTCCAGTCGCCGCGCAGGTCGGTGGTGATCGCTACGACCTGGCCGAGGCCGTAGCGCCACGAGGCGAGGATCGGTTTGTCGTCTTCGCGGGTCACCAGCGCCACCTGGGCGGTGGCGCGGCGCTTGGTCTCCACGAAGCCGCCGAGAGGGGGCATCTTTTCGAGATCGACGCCGGCGAGGATCGGGTGGTCTTCGGCCACGCTCACGTCGACGGGGCCGTCGCGAAGGTTGGAGCGGGCGGCGACGCGGGTCTCCGACACGAAGATCCGACGGAGATCGGCGCCGTCGTCGGTGCGGTAGAAGCGGCCTCCGCCGGCGGCGGCGAGCTTGTGCAGGAAGGGCGTGTCGCTGTCTTCTTCGCGGCCGATCCCGACCACGCTCGTGGTGATGCCGGTCCGGTGCGCGGCCTCAGCCAGCTCGACGGCGGTGCGCGGCGCCTCGGTGCAGCCGCGCAGGCAGCCTTCGGTTTGCTCCTCGCTGTCGGCGGTGTCGCTGAAGAGGATCACGTGACGCACCGGCGCGGGGGCGTGGCGGAGCGTGGTGTAGGCGTCGACGAGCGCGGTGAAGACCAGGATGCCGCCGCCGCCGACCTCGATCGATCGGATCTTCTCGCGGCGCGCGGCCAGGCCCGAGACCGGGCCGAAGGGTTGGTCCCAGTGGGTCTCTTCGTCGACGCTGCCGAGGGCGAGCAGGTCGTCGGCGCGTAGCGTCGCGGCCGAGGCCAGCGCGGCTTCGACGGCGAGCTGGAGCTTGGTGTGGGTACCGACCATCGCGCCCATCGAGCCGGAGCGATCGAGCATGATCGCCATCGCGACCCTGGGATCTTCGATCTGGCCCTTGTCCTCGATCTCGACGGGGAGCATCCGCGCGAGCGGGGCGTTCGCGTACTCCGGCGCCATGCCGAAGGCGCCGCCGGTGACGATCACGCCGCCGCCTTTCTGCGCGTAGTCGATCAGCGCGGCTTGCGCGATGGGGGTCAGGCCCTCGCCGCTCGCGGCGGTGCCCACGGCCTCGAGCGGGACGTCGGCGAGCACCACCAGATCGGCGCCGGAGAGCGCGGCGGCGTCGGGCATGCCCTCGGGGAGCGTCACCACTTGCTTGTCGACGTCGCCCTTGTCGAGCGCGTCTTCGAGGATCGCTGGGCAGGTGCCGTCGATGGTGATCACGAAGACGCGCGGCTTGCCGCCGACAGTGACCGCGGTGGTCAGGCTCGGGCCGTCGCCCGCGAACGAGGGGCCGCCCTTCGAGGCCTCGACGATCTGGGCGCGGTAGACGTGGAACCCCGGCGCGGGGCGCGGATCGCTGATCTGCGTCTCCCCTGCCCCGAAGGCGTCGAGCTTTAGCTTCGTCGTCGCGATCTCTTGCCCGTCGCGGGTCCAGCGCACCTTGACGCTGGCCTCGGGCTCGCCGCGGAACATGGCCGCGAGCTGCGCGGGCTCGCCCTGGGCGACGCGCGGCTCGCGCGGCGCAAAGCGCGTCAGCGTCAGGCGATCGCTCTTCGACGATCCGATCGGGAGGGTGTCGACGGTGGTGCCTTCTTGTTCGGCGCGGACCACTTCGTTCATGGCGTCGCCGCGGGTCGCGCGGCCGTCGGTCAGGAGGACGATGCGGCGCCGCCCCGAGGTCGGGAGCGCGGCGCGGGCGAGGCGCACCGCCGCCGCGAGATCGCTGCCGCCGGAGGTGCGGAGCGGGACCGAGGGGAGCGGGCCCGCGCCGCCGACAGGGACGAGCAGCTCGGGCTTGTCGGCGAAGGCGACGAGGCCGACCTTGACGGCGCCGCGCGCGTCCCAGGCTTGCTGCACGATCTCCTCGGCCTGGGCGACGCCCGCGCGGCCCACGCTCGCCGAGTCGTCGACGACGTAGATCACCGACTGCGCGTCGGCGGCGCCGTGCATCGGCGGCACGAACGGCGCCGAGGCGGCCGCCGCGACCGCGAGCGCTCGCACCCACAAAGAAGCTCCACCGCGCATCACGCTGCCCATCCTTTCCGGAACGTCCAGGCCTCGAGGCCGAGGAGCAAGGCGGCGATCGCCGCCAGCACCGCCGCCGGGCTCACGCCCATTCGCCACGGGGCGTCGGGCTCGATCTCTGCGGTGTCGGGCTCGACTTTGGCTTGCCGCAGCGCGACCTCGCGGGGCGCGACGGTGTCGGCGATGGCCACGTTCGAGGCCCCGCCGAGCGCGTGCAGCGCGTTGGTGATCAGCACCGGGAAGGCGACGCGGAGCACGAGATCGCTCGCGCCCGGCTCGATCCCCGCCCAGATCCAGCCGCTGCGTCCGGCGCCGCCCGCGAGCAGCACGGCGCCGCCGTCGAGCTCGACCAGGGAGCGCGCGCCGCTCGGGACGTCGGCCTTCTTCGCGTGGCCGATGGTGAGCCCGTCGAGCGCGACGCCGCGGAGGAGCGCGTCGCTCGAGGCGACCGATCGCAGCCGCGTGCGATCGCCGTCGAGGTCGGCGAGGCCACGCACCGGGAGCGGGCCTACCGCGGTGCCGAGGTAGAGCGCCGGGACTTCGACGGCGTGATCGGGGGAGGCGCCGAGCGCGACCACGATGTCGCCGGGCTCGGGGGTGAGAGGCGAGGCGCTCGCGCCGCCCTCGCGCCGCGTGAAGTTGGGGTTGAGATCCACGATCTCGCGAACGCCCGCGGCCTGGATTGCCTTCTCCACGAAGAACCCGCCGGCGTCGCCGGCCGGCGTTCCGCGGCCGATGAGGAGCACCCGCGGCAGCGGGCGCGAGGCCTCGGTGAGCGCGGCCTCGTCGTCCGCGGCGAGGGCGTCGGCGATCCCGTCTTCGGCCTCCACGCGCGCGGTGATCCGCGTCGCCGAGGCGCGCACGCGCACTCGGGCCTCGGCCTCGCCGCTCGCGGGGATCTCGATCGATCGGCGGAGGATCTCGTGGCCTTCGACGCTGACGATGATCCGCGCCGCGCGGGTGTGATCCGAGGAGGTGGCGACGGCGATCAACGCCTCGCGCTCTTCGTCGCTGGTCGCGTCGACCGGGGGGCGCATCGCGAAGGCGGTGACGCCGAGGTTTTCGCGCGCGGGCGGCGGGAAGGCGCGCTCGCGTACGGAGATCCCGCGGTGGGCGGAGCCGGCGTCGCCGAGGCTCTCGCCGCCGTCGTGGAGCAGCACGATCCGCGGCTGCGGCGAGCCTGCAAGGAGCTCGGCGGCGAGCTCGACGGCGGCCTCGCGATCGGCGCCGCCGCGCTCGGGGGTGAGCGCGGCCAGCGCCTCGTCGAGCTCGGGGCCGGGCTCGATCGGGCCGGCCAGGCGTACCGGCGCGGAGCCCGCGGCGATGATCAGGAAGCGATCCCCAGGGCCGGCGCCGCCGACGAGGCGCGCGGCGAAGCGACGCGAGGCGATGAGGGGCGAGCGCGATCCCCCGGCGCCCATCGAGGCGGAGACGTCGATCACGATCGCCAGGGTCTCGCCGCGGGAGCGAGGCGACGGGCGCGCGGCGGCGATCACCAGCGCCGCGACCGCGAGCAGGCAGGCCGCGAGCGACGCCATCCGTCGCAGCCAGCGGATGCGCCGGTTGGGCGCGGTGATCTTCGCCGCGAGGCGGAAGAGCATCGTCGAGGGCACGCGCACGGTGTCCCGGCGCCTTCGCACCAGGAAGGCCACGATCACCGGCACGAGGAGGGCGAGGGCGAAGAGGATCCGGGGCGCGGCGAACATCATTGTAGACCTCCTCCACGGAGCAGCCCGGCCGCGAGAGCGTGGCCGATCACGGCGTCGAACGGCTCGACCGTCGTCACGCGCAGCACCGGCGCGCCGAGCTCGGCGGCGCCTTCATCGACGCGGGCGCGGTGCTCGGCGAGCGCTTCGAGGTACGCGGCGCGCGCGCCGTGGGACGGCATGACCACGATCTCGCCGGTCTCGTCGTCTTCGAGATCGAGTCCATCGAGCTCCGGGGGATCGACCTCGAAGGGATCGAGCACCTCGACGATCGTCACCTCGTGGCCGCGCCTGCGGGCGGCGCGGGCACCGGCGAGCGCGCCGACGGGATCGAGGAGATCGCCGAGGATCACGCAGAGCGCCCGCCCGCCCGCGGCGTGGGTCGCGGCGGCGGCGGCGCCCGCGAGATCGGTCTCGCCCTCGGCGGTGAGGCCGTCGAGCATCCCGAGGAGCTTGGCCATGCCGGCGCGCCCGCCGCTGCCGCGTATCGACGCGACGCCGCGCGCCGAGCTCGCGACCGCGGCGACGCGGTCCTCGCCCGAGAGCGCCACCGCGGCGAGGCCGGCGGCGATCCGCGCGGCCTGGCGGAGCTTGGACGGCGCGCCGAAGCGCATCGAGGCGCTGGTGTCGATCACCAGCGCGAGCCGCAGCGGCGCCTCGTCGGCGGCGAGGCGGACCACGAGGCGCTCGAGCCGCGCGTACGCCGACCAGGCGATCCGCCGCGGATCATCGCCGACCACGTAGGGCCGCGTGTCAAGGAGCTCGGCGCCCGCGCCGGGCCGGCGGTTCTTGCGGCGCCCGCGCCGCCGGGCGTCGGCCATGCGTCGCGAGAGGATCGAGAGCTGGGCGAGGCGCGAGGCGATCTCCGGCGAGAGCAGCGAGGCGTCAGGTCCCGGGAAAGGGCTCGCGCCCTTTCCCCCCGCCGAGTGAAGCTCGTCGGGGCCCCCCATACCCCGAACCGCAAGAGCCCCACCGGACGTGTTGCCTGTTGGCATAGCGTTCCGATTGCTCAACACGCCTTACTCGACCTTCGTGTGGGCGATCGCCTGGAGGACGATCTTGTCGGCGTCGAGCCCCTGGGCTTCGGCCTCGAAGCGCAGCCCGAGGCGGTGGCGCAGCACGTCGCCAGCCACGGCCTTGACGTCGTCGGCTGCCACCGCGGCGCGTCCATCGAGCACGGCGCGGGCGCGGGCGCAGCTCATCAGCGCCTGCGCGGCGCGCGGGCCGGCGCCGTAGCGGACGCCCTTCTCGGCGTGCGTGGCCAGCACGAGCTTGGCGGCGTAGCGCTCGACGTGCGGCGCCGACGGGAGCCGCCGCACCGCGGCCTGGACCACGAGCAGCTCGTCGGGGAACGTCACCGCGCTCGGCGGCAGCGGCTCCTCGGCCCGCGCCCCGATCCGCGTCAGCGTCTCGAGATCCGGCATGGTGACGATGAGCTTCATCAGGAAGCGATCGAGCTGCGCCTCCGGCAGCGGGAAGACGCCCTCCATCTCGATCGGGTTCTCGGTGGCGAGCACGAAGAACGGCGCCGGCAGATCCCGTGGCTGGCCTTCGACCGACACGGTGCGCTCCGCCATCGCTTCGAGCAGCGCGCTCTGCGTCTTCGGCGTCGCCCGGTTGATCTCGTCGGCGAGGACGAGGTTGGCGAAGATCGGGCCGGGTCGGTAGGCGAGATCCTTCCCGCCGTTCGCCGTGGTGACCACCAGGCTGGTGCCGACGATGTCGCTCGGCATCAGGTCGGGCGTGAACTGGATCCGCGAGAACGAGCCGCCGACGAGCTTCGACAGCGTCCGCACGATCTGGGTCTTGCCGAGGCCCGGCGCGCCTTCGAGGAGCACGTGGCCGCCCGCGAGCAGCGCCACGACCACGCCGGTGATCACGCTCTCCTGGCCGAAGATCACCGAGCTGAGCCCGGCGCGCAGGCGCTCGCCCACGGTCTTGGCGTGCGCGAGCGCGACCTCGGCTGCGTCGACGTTCGCGGCGACCTCGACGGCCCGCGCCTCCGGAGCGCGCGCCACGGCGCTCGCTTCTTTCACGTTGGATCCGTTCACCACGCGCAGCACAGGCGGGCTCGCCCAGGGTTCGTTCGTCATCACGCCCTCGTCGTTCTTGGCGCGCATCGGCGCCGGTTCGGTTGGTTTGATCGAGAGAAAATCAGCCCGCGGCGATCAAGGATCGACGGGCCGGATCGACTGGAAATACTTCCGGACGGCCGCGCGGCGGGCCGCGGGGATGCGCTCGTCGGCGAGCCCCTCTTCGACGGCGGCGTCGTACGAGGGGAAGACCTCGCGGTAGGCCTTCGGGGGATCCGAGCCCTTGCCCAGGCCCTGGATCGCCTGGATCGCGCGCTCGCCTTCGCCGACCTCGGACGGCGCGCGGATCGCGCCGCGGGCCTCGAGCGCCTCGCGCTTGGTGCGGTGGTGATCGGGGATCGATCCGCTCCCATCGATGCCGGGGCTCGACTTGTCGCCGAAGCCGATCGCCGCGAGGCGCGACGCGAGGGCGCGCCGCAGATCGAGGCCCTTCTTGCCGGCGCCCTTGCCGCTGCCCTTGCCGGGTTTGTCGCTGCCGTCGCCCTCGCCCATCGCCAGGCTCTCGCCTTCGCCGGGCTTGCCCGGGCCCTCGCGGCCGAGCATCGCCATCTCGATCGCCTCTTCGAGGAGGCCGCTCTTCTCGAGCATCGCGGCGATCGCCTCGGCCTCGGCGGAGGCCTCGGCGCGCTCGCGCTCCATTTCCTCGGCGCGCTCGGCGGCCTGATCAAGCATCTGCGCGGCGGCTTCGCGATCGCCCTTCGACAGCGCCTCGGCGGCCCGGGAGAGCGACTCGGCGGCGCGCTTCCCCTCGCCTTGCTCACGCTTGTCGCCCTTGTCGCCGCCAGCTTTGCGCGCCTCTTCCCCCGCGCGGTTGAGCCGCTCCAGCGTGCGCTCCTGCGACTCTTTCGTCTCGCTCGCGGCCTCCTCGGGGGATCGCATTTTCTTGGCGAGGAGGCGCATCGCGTCGGCCGCCTTGGCCGAGGGATCGAGCGCGCGGGCCGCGCCGGATCGCCCGCCGCTCTTCGGCGGATCGAGCGCATCGGCGATCTGCCGGAGCGCGGCCTTGAGGTCCGCCGAGCGCGCCGCCTGCTTGCGGCCGTCGGTGCGGAGCGAGTCGAGCTTGCCGAGCGCGCCCTGCCGATCGCCGCGCCGCGCTGCTTTCGCCGCTTCGCGGGCCTTCTCGACGAGCTTCGGCCCGGCGCTCGGACCGCGCTTCTCGTCCTCGTTCGCGTGCCCGCCCTTCGGCGCCTCGGGGTGCTTGGGGTCCGCCGAGGGCGCGATCGCCGCGGCGAGCGCCTGCGCGGCGGCGTCGAGATCCGCGGCCGCGGCGCGCTCGTCCTCGGTCGGCGGCGCGATCAGCGCGCCCGCGAGGACGCGATCGTAGGCGCCGAGGAGGAGCGCCGCGGTGAGGCCGATCGACGCGGCCATCAGCGGGCGTCGCGCCGGGCGCAGCGATGGGAGCGGGAACGTCGCGGCGAGGTCGAGCCCCTTCACCGCGGCGGCGGCGCGACGGCGCGCGACGAGCTCCCCGGCCTGGTCGCGTCCGTCGCGCTCGAAGGCGAACCCGCTCCCGACGACCTCGTGGAGACCGAGCGCCTCGTCGACTGCGCGCGCTGCGCCGAGCGCCGAGGGGCGACGACGACGGCCGGCGATCAGGAGCGCGGAGGCGACGACGCCAAAGCCAACGACCGCGAGGATCGCCGCGCGAACGAGGCCGAGGTAGAGCGCCGTGTCCTCGCCGAGCGGCCAGAGCAGCGGGCGCAGCGCCGCGAGGAGGGCGCCGAACCCAAGCGCCCAGCGCGCGCGCTGACGCAGGAGCGCGCGGCCGGCGTTCCGGGCGAGGCGCGTTCGCACGCGGGTGATGTCCGGGGTGATCGGGGTCATCACCTGCTGTTCGCTCACGGGCGCGTCGCTCATCTCGTCGTCCTCTCCACTCCACCCGCGGTTTCGCGCCCGGCCTCCGCAACGCCCGTACCAGCGCGGAGGGATCGAGGCCGAAACGACGATCGAGGCGAGAAACGCAGGCCGAGCGAGCGGGGTCCGCGGGCGGCGGGCGCGCGGGACGCGTGTTCACGGCGACGCAGAAGCGTGGGCGGCGCGACGCGATCGCCCGGCGCGGACGCGTCGACGCTGGGGATGCGCCAGGAGAACGGCAGAACGAGAAAGCCCCCTCGCAGCTCTGTTGAAGGAGCGCCGAGAGGGCCTGTCGGAAGAGCGGGTGAAGCGACGCCGTCAGGCTTGCTTGGCCGCCTTGGCGTCCTTGGCCTCTTTGGAGTCCTTGGTTGGCTTGGCGGGCTTGGCGTCCTTGGCGGGCTTGGCGTCCTTCGACGGTGCCTTGCTCTTGGCCTCCCACTTCTTGCCTTTGCGCTCGGCGGCCATGCGCTCGCGGACGCCGACGCGGACCTGGAGGGCGAGGGCCTTGACCTTGTTGGCCTCCGCTTCGGTCACCGAGCCGTCGGCGGTCGCCCGGGCGGCCTCGGCGCGGGTCTCCTTCGCGGCGTCGTCGAACATCGCGTGGATGGCCTTGCGACGCTCGGGCGAGACAGTGCCACGATCGAGCTTCTTGTCGATGACGGCGAGGATCCGGGCGAGGCGGGCTTCGGAGAGCTTGCGGTACTCTTCGGGCTTCATCGGGAACGAGACCGTCGGGGCCTTGGCGCGGCGGGCGGCGGCGGCGTCGCCGGTCCAGGCGAGGGCGAACAGGGCAGCGAGGAGGGGGGCTTTCCACGTTCTCATGGCGGGGGCGGGGCTATAGCATGGGGCCGGGGGCGGATCCGAGGGGGAACCGGAGCGGATCCATGAGGCTTCGAGGAGGGAGACCTCCCGGGAGAGGTTCCTGGAAAGGCCCCGGCTCTGATCGCTTTTGCCCCCTCGATCACGCGCCGCCCTCGGCCTGGTACGGGAGCTCGAGCGTGAAGGTTGCGCCCCGACCCGACCCGTCGCTATGGGCCTCGAGGGATCCGTCGATGGCGCGGGCGGCGAGGGCGCACGAGTGGAGGCCGAAGCCATGCCCTTCGGCGCGGGTCGTGAAACCGTGCTGGAAGATGCGCGGCAAGACCTCCGGAGCTATGCCCATGCCGTTGTCGCTCACCTGGATGCGGACGGGCCCCTCGGCCCGGCGCTCGATGCGCAGGGTAATACGACGGTCCTGGAGAGGGCTCCCATCGAACGCGTACTTGGCGTTGCTGATGAGGTTGAGGACGATCTGCAGCACCTTGTGCTTGTCGACGAGCAGCGGGGGAAGCGCGGTGAACTGGCGATCGATCATCACCTCGTGTCGCGTCAGGGCAGACGCGTTGATGCGCAGCGCGTCCTCGACGAGGTCGCTGAGGGACACCCGCTCCAGCAGGATGGTTGTCTTGGCGTAGCTCTGCTGGAGGTTCACGACGGCGCGGATGTGCTCGACATGCTGGTTCATGGTCGAAGTCACGGCGAGCATCTCGTCCCGCTCGGCGAGGAGGTGCTCGCCGAGCTTGTCGAGGAAGGTGGGCAGGTTTCGCCCGCGCTCATCGCGCGTGAGGAACTCCGCCAGATCAGCCCTGTGCTCCTTCAGCAAGGCGGCCGCTTTTCCGAGCGTGGGCAGGCGCGATGAACGCAGCTGCTCGTTCAGCATGGCAGCCGAGGTGTTCACGCTGTTGAGCACGTTGCCGACATTGTGCAGCACGTTGGTGGCGACCTCCGTCATGCCCGCCAAGCGCGCGAGATCGAGGGCGCGGAGCTGCGCATCCTTGAGCTCCTGGGTCCGCTCCTCGACGCGGCACTCCAGCTCTTCGTTGGTGCATCGGAGGGCCTGTTCGGCGTGCTTGCTCAAGGATACGTCGCGGAGCACCGCCACGGCCCCGCGGAGGGCTTGGTCGGGGCCGTGGAGCGGCCGGGCGGTGATGCTCAGCCAGATCCCGATGGGATGCTCACGACGTCGGGAGAACACCTCCACTTGATCGAACGAGTCTCCTCGGAGGGCGCGCGCGAGCGGCATATCCTCCTCGGCAAAGGGGGTCACCCCGTCGGGCAGAAAAAACTCACGGGTCGTGGAGAGGTCGGTGGCGCGGAGGTCGTGCTCTTCGATGCCGAGGATCGTGCTTGCGGACGCGTTGAACAGGGTAATCCGCCCTTCGGCGTCGGACACCACGACGGCATCGCCCATGTTCTGGAGGACCGAGTCCAGGACCTCGGTCTTCTCTCGGAGATCCTCGTTCGCTCGCCCGAGCTCGGCGGTGCGCTCGTTGACGCGCAGCTCGAGATGGTCCCGAGCCGTGCGCAGCTCCCCTTCGCTCTCTTCGAGCCTCGTTATGGATCTGCCCAGGGGAACGAGGAGGCGGTAGAAGACGAGCACGCTGAGCAGCACGTTCAGCGTGAACGCGCCGATGGGGATCGCACGCTGGACGCTGTCGAGCCACCTGACCTCCGCGTCGGTGTGGCGGTGAATCCGCTCCTCGAGGACGCTCACGCTCTGGATCACCTCCAGCGAGAGGCTCTGGAACTCCTGGATCGCGGCGTTGCCCTTCAGGGACTGGTTCTCGGAGCGCAGCACGCGGACCTGCGCCACCTCCATCTCTCGCCACGCGCGCGTCGCCTCCTCGATCGCGCGGTCGATCTCCAGCTCGGCGACGTTGGACAGGATCACGTCCGCGTTGCTCTGCACAGCGCGGTCGCCCGCGCGTAGCGCGCGGATCTTGTGCTCGAACTGCTCTGTCAGCGACCTGGCAAGGCTCCTGTTCCGGAGAAGCATCTCCCAGTCAGAGACCGATAATCCCACGACGGCGAGGTACGTGGTGCTCTCGTACTCCTCGACCAGCCCGTGCAAGCTCTGCGCGACCGCGACCGTCGAGCGGTTCCGCTCTCTCACCCTCGCGATCATCAGGATAGCCACCAGGAAGGCAACCTGAAGAACGAGGCCCAGCCCGAAGAGGACGGCGAACGGCCGGGACAGCCGGCGCGTGTGTCCTGCCGCCGTGGCACCTCCCTGCGAAGCGCTCATTGGATGACGTTGAAGCCTGCCTTCTCGGCGGCCTCTTTCATGGCGCGGATGTCGTCGTAATTGTGGTCGTCGACGATCATGAACCGATCGAGCAGGGCGTCATCGAGGATCTTCCGCCCGACCGGGTCCTCGTGCATGGTCACGATGGCGTGCTGGAGCTTGTCGCGCACGGTCGCCGGCAGCTTGGGAGACATCACCAGCGGGCAGATCCCCGCCGGTCCTACGCTCTCGAGAACACGGACCTCGTGGGCGTTACCCAGGTGCTTGTCTCGATCGTAGTCGAGCACCAGGCTGTCCACGAAGCTCGCGTCGGCCTTGCCGGAGGCGACCATGCGGATGGACTCCTCGTGAGAGCCGGAGCGCAGGACCTTGCCAAAGAACCCCTTCGTCAAGCCGAGCTGTACCAGGCGATAGCGAGGCATGTTGTAACCCGAGTTGGAGAGCTCTTCGTTGTAGACGTAAGTGCGCCCCTTGAGATCCTGGATGGTCTTGTAGGGGCTGTCTTTCTGAACGATGAGATCGGAGTAGTACTTCGGCTGTCCCTGGTAGCGAGGCGCCTTCATGACGGGCGCCGCCAGGAGGAGCGCCGCCGGATCGGGGCGATCATGGAGGAGGACGTAGGGCAGCCCGCAGAGGAAGCCGCAGTCCACCGTGCCGCTCTGCAGCATGCCGTTGATCGTACTGTAGGCGAGGCCGGTGATGAACTCGACCTTCAAGCCGGCCTTGTGCGTCAGGTACTTCGATATCGCGTCGTAGACCCCGACTCCGGACTCCGAGACGAAGGCCGCGGACATGACGATGCGAATCGGCTTCGTCGGGGTCCCGTCCTCTCCTCCCACGCTCGCCGTCGGCGCCTCTTGCGCGGCACCGATGGCCGCCTTCGTGGGGGCGGTGGTCCGAAAGAGGGCCACGCCCCCCAGGACGGCGAGGCCCCCGAGCAAACCGGTGATCAAGAGCGTATTTCGCGTCACTGTGCTCATGCAACTTTCCTCAACGCCGTCCCATTGCAAAGGCGATCCCGCTCTCCAATGTCCGGCGCGTCACGATGCCACTCAGATCGCGCCCCTGACTTACCAGGAGATGCGCCACTTCCGACCGTATTCCGGTGAGAACGACCTTCACCCCCAGCAGGCGCGCCGCCTGGACAGTGCGGACGATGGCATCGGCGCTTGCGGCGTCGAGGCTCGGTACGCCGGTCAGGTCGAGGAGGACGACCTGCACCCGACTCTTCGCGATCCCCTGGACTAGCGTCTTCTGCACATGCTTCATGCGCTCCGCGTTCAGATCTCCGATGAGCGGGACGACCACGATCTCGTCGCTGATCGGGATGAGGGGCATGGACAGCGCCAGGAGGGCATTGGCCTGGGCTCGGACGATCTCTTCCAGCGCTCGCCGTTGCTCGGCCTCGGCCTCGGTGCGCCTGCGCTCGGTGACATCGCGGAGAATCACCATCGCTTCGCCCGACCCGTTGCGCACGATCCGCGCCTCGTGCGTGCTTCCCTCTTCGCCGGCCGATCCCTGGTACTCCAAGAGTTGCGCCGTGTCCCCGCGGAGCGTTCGCGCGACAGAGTCCATGACCTGCCGGGCCACGACCTCGGGGAGCACGTCGCGGAGGTGACACCCCGGAGAGAAGGGCCCAGACGCCCGCGGCAACTGGACCTCTCTGGAGGGCTTGAAATCCAGGCAGATGCCGTCCTTGTCCACCCGGAGCAGCGCGTCCGGGAGCGCCTCGAGCAGCAGGCGGTTGTCTGCCTCGCTCCGGACGAGGGCACGCTCGAAATTCCATTTCTCGGTCAGCGCGCAGGCCATCTGGCGGACCTCGATGGGATCGGCGGGCTTTTTCAGGATCAAGAGGCGATGGGTCTGCCCGAGCCGAGCCGTGATATCTCCCCAGGAGTAATCCGAGTACGCCGAGCAGATGACGGCCTGGAGCGCCCGATCCTCCTCCCAGATGCGGGAGAGCGTCTCCACGCCGTCCCAGCCCGGCGGCATGCGCAGATCCACGAAGGCCATGGCGTAGGGAGCGCCGTCCGCGAGCGCTTTTCGGATCGCCGCGAGCCCCTGCTCCCCCTGGTAGGACGAAGTGACCTCGAAGACCGGCTGCCCGTCGGGCAAGGACGAGGCGCCGAAGAGCGACGCCTCGACTTCATCGAGCTCGGCCGTGTCGGTACGGCGGCCGAGGACTTTGTGGAAATCCTTGTGAATGTCCTCGCTGTCGTCGATGACGAGGATGCGCCTGTTTTTTTGTTCGGCCGCGTCGAGCATCAAACTGCCTGCCTTGTCTGTTCAGGGCGAGCTTGCACCAGGGCGGAGCCATCCGGACTATAATTCGTACCTGAGATCTATCTCACAGTGTCCGTCGAGACAATCGATCGTTGTTTCCATGCTCTTCGTCCTGCTTTCGCGTTGTATCCGCCCCCGATCGAGCTTTTGTCGACGAGCGGCAACGGCCGGCGAAACCACGGCTAACGTGTACGAAGAGCTGAACGGAGGGCTATTTTGTTCGTTTGAGCACCACATACCGCAAGTGCGGCATCGCACTCTCCGCCTCCACCTGGAACTCCTCCTCGAGCCCGGGAATCCGCGCTATCCGCATCTCCACCACCCGCGCGAACTGCGACGCCGTCCACGGCGATCGAAGTAGCTCCCCTTCGCTCAAGAGCAGCACGATCGTATCCACCCCGCGCGCGTCGAGCATCGCCGCCGGGATGGCTTTTGAGGTATGCCCGCCGGGAAGCACCGCAATCGCCGGATCCGTCAGCCCGGCGAGATCGACAATCGTGGCGTCGGTCGCCGCGCCAAGCCAACCGATATCCAGCGCGGCCACCACCAGCGCTCCCGCGAGAGGCGTTCGCAGCGCTTCGATCAACTGCACACGAGCTTCACCGACGTGCGCCGCGACGGGGCCGACCTTGAGGAGCTGGAAGAGCTCTCCAGCGAGGGCAAGCGCGATCCGCAGAGCCGTGGCGCGGAGATCGGCGACCGCGGCGATCTCCGCGGCGACCAGGATCACCGCGGGGAGGATCGGGGCGACCAGGCGAGAGAGAGGCATCCAGTCGCCGCCGGCCACGGCGATAGCGGTGAAGTGGACGCCGATCGAGAGCAAGAGGACGCGCGCATAGCCGTCGAGGCGGCGCCAGGCCAGCGGGGCGAGCAGGGCGAGCGGGCCCGTCAAGAGGAAGCAGGCCAGCGCGTAGCGCGCGCCGAGCAGGCTGTCGGAGGGCTTGGCGAGGACAGAGAGCGGCGCGGGCCGGCCGAAGACGGCGAGGCGCGTCAGGGCGACGGCGAGCGGCGGGAGCAGCGCCAGCGCGAGGCGGAGCGCGCGGTCCCAGGGTGGGCGCGCGGCGGCGGGGGATCCGGCGGGCGGCGGGGCGGCGGCGATCACCGCGGCCCAGGGGATCATCTCCGGTCGCAGGGCGGCGGAGAGGCCGGCCAGCGTGGCCGAGGCGCGGGCGTGGCCGAGGCGCCCTGTCGATGCGGCGAGGGCGGCGAGGGCGATGACGAGGCCGGTCTCCATGCCGGCGACGCTCCACGCGCCGAGGGGCGCCGACGCCGCGAGCAGCAATAGCGCGGCGTAGCGGGCGCGCTTTCCCGGGACGCGGTCGATCGCCACCGCGAGCACGGAAGCGGCGATCGTCCAGGCGATCACGCCGAGGATCTTCGCGGCCAGGAGCGCCGCGAGCGGACCGGATCCGGCGAATGGGGCCAGCACCAGGGGCCACCCGAGCGGCGTGACGCCGTCGGTGCTCGCGCCGAACGCGTTGAAGCGGTAGCCGAGGCCGCGCGCGAGGTGCGCCGCGTAGCGCGCCGAGATCAGCGCGTCGTCGACGGTGAAGCCGCGGAGCGCGAGCGCCGGGAGGAGCGCGGCGGCGGCGCCCAGCGCGGCGATCCCCCAGGTTCGCCGGGTGATCTTGCCGTCGTCGGGTTGCGCCATGACGCCAAAGCGTCTTCGCCGGGCGGTGATCCGCGGTCAAGGACGACGAAGAGAGGGCCCTAGAGCACCGAACAGGTTGAAATGCCCAGATTTCAACGCAAAGGCGCGGAGACGCAAAGGCGCAAAAAATCGGATTTCTTTTTTTGCGTCCCTGCGCCTCTGCGCCTTTGCGCCTTTGCGTTAAAATCCGGCTCTTTTCGGTCCATTTCAACCCGTTCGGTGCTCTAGTGAGGCTTGTCGCGCTTGTCCAATCGGCGGCGATCGGCGCACAAAACTTAGGTAGAGGCGGTGGTCTGCTTACCATCACCGCCACGGATGACTGGACTTACCCTCGTCTCCTTTCGACCGGTCGCGGCTCCGCGTGAGCCCGACCTATCCCCCGTCCACGCGCTACTCGACTTCCTCGCGGAAGGGTCGCGCCTTGCACCACGCCTCGAAGAGGTCGAGGCCCGTGAGCTTACCTGTGAGCTGGGAAATGTGATCGCCGAGCTCTGCTCGGGGCAGCGTGCGCGCGCCGTCGTGCGCCTCTGCACGCGGCCCGAGCCCTGGGAGATGGGGATCGAGCGCAGCGGGCGCGATCTCTTGATCTCGGTGTTCCAGGGCGGAGCGATCCCCGACGTCGCCGTGTTCGAACGGCGGATCGACGGGGGCGCGCTCGTCCGGCGGGTGATCGAGACCCTGGGGCGCCTGCCTCAGGACGCTCGGATCCTCGCGATCATCGATCGCCTTTCGGCGGCGCTGCCCTTCGGCGACGCGGCGATCATCGAGGCGGAGACCGTGGCGGTCGATCCCTCGGGCGAGACATCGATCGTGATCTCGGCGGAGATCTCGCTGCGGACCCAGCCGGTGATGGCGGCGTCCACGGCGCTGCGCGCGGATCTCTTCGCGCTGCTCTTCCGCGGTCGGCTCAAGATCACCGTCGGCGATCACGCCCGCGAGCTGCCGGAGGACATCTTCGTCTTCCTCGTGGCCGAGCAGCTCGGAGCGATGACGCTCGAGGCGCTCGAGGCCTGGACGCGCGGGCGGCCGTACTACCGACGGCTGACCGTCGGCGGCGCGATCTGCGGCGTCAAGCTCGGCGGTGAGGGCGCGGCGTCCCTCACGCTCGGGATCCCCCGCGCGCCGGGCGAGGCCCGCACCAGCGCCTGGACGTTCCCCGCGGTCGACGTCGGCGCGCTGGCCCACGGGATCGTCGCCTTCGGGCGAGCGCTCTCGCGGAGCTTGCTCCGGCGCGATCGCTCGCAGGCCTCGAACCTGCGGGTCCACGCCTTCCGCGGTCGGATCCGCGAGCTCTCGGATCGGCTCCGCGACGCGACGCGGAACGACTCGAAGATCAACGTCGCGCCCGAGGGCTACCGGGCCTTCGCCGAGGCCACGCGCAGCGGCGCCTCGAAGGCCTCCGACGCGTTCGGGCGCTCGCGGCTCCGCTTCACCAGCCGCTGGACCGCAGCGGTGCCGTCGATCGATCTCCGCGCCACGTTCCTCTGCGGCGACCGGCTGGTGATCGGCTCCACGCGCGAGGTGTCCTGCCTCGACGCGCAGACCGGATCGCCGCTCTGGCGCCGAGCCTGCTCGCGCGCCGTCTCGGTGATGACGCCGCTCGGCCTGGCACGGCTCGAGCCCGACGGGCTCCTGACCATGCACGAGCTCGACGGCGGGGATCCGGTCTGGTCGACGCAGCTCGCGCCGCGCGTCGGGACCAGCGCCTCGGGCGCGGTCGTGAGCGCGCCCGGGCTCCCGCGGATGTTGATCGTCAGCGACGGGGCCCGGCACCTCGCGGCGATCGATCTCCACTCGGGCGAGGTGCGCTGGCGCTTCTCGGCGCGGCGCGGCGGCGGGTTCCGCATCCGTCGCGCCGGCAAGCTGGTGATCGTCGCCAGCGGCGATCCGACGCTCACCGCGCTCGACGTGCTCACCGGCGAGGTCGTGTGGCGCTACTGCGATCGCCTCCGCTTCGCCTCGCACGTGGCGGTGGATCAGGACGCGCTCTTCGCCCTGGCCGGCGACGGGGCCTTCGTCGGCCGCGGCGGCACGCGCCTCCACAACATGGATCCGTGGTCCGGCCAGGTGCGCTGGAGCGTGGATCTCCCCGCGCACGTCGCGCCGGTCGGCGCGCCGTTGCTCGGGCCAGAGACCGCGGTGATCGTGGCGCACGGGCGGCGCGGGACGAGCCTCACCGGCTTCGATCGCAAGACCGGCGCGCTGCGCTTCGACACGGCGGTGTGCACCACGACGGCGTCGTGCCTGATGGTCGACGGCACGGTGATCGTCAACAGCGAAGGCGGCGAGCTCGTCGGCGTGCAAGCCGGCGACGGATCGACGCGCTACCGGCACGTGTTCGCGGGCGCGGTCGAGGGCGATCGCCCCCGCCGCCTCGAGCCGGTGCTCCGCTCCGGCGCGCTCTTCGTGCCCCAGACCGAGGTCCACGTGGTGAGGCCGCAGGACGGGACGCTGCTCGGCCAGCTCCCCGGCGACATCATCCCCGATCTGCTCCGCGTCGATGAGCGCTGCGACGTCTACATCGCGGAGGAGAGCGGCCACATGGCCGCGTACTCGGCGGCGGCGCGGCTCAGCCTGGTGAGGGGATGATGATGGAGAAGCGTTACTCGGTCGGATCGAGCGAGGTCATCCTCGCGCAAGGCGACATCACTCGAGAGCCCACCGTGGCGATCGTCAACGCGGCCAGCGGCTCGCTGCTCGGCGGCGGCGAGGTCGACGGCGCGATTCATCGCGCCGCCGGGCCCGAGCTGCTCCTCGCCTGCCGCGAGGTGAAGAAGACGCTCCCGGGCGGGCTGCTGAGCGCGGGCGGCGCGGTGTTGACGCCGGGCTTCCTGCTCGCGGCGGAGTGGGTGATTCACTGCGTCGGCCCGATCTACGCCGCCGATCGCAGCGTCGCGCCCGCGCTGCTGGCCCGCTGTTACCAGGGCGCGCTCGCCATCTGCCAGGAGCGTAGCTTCGCCTCGGTGGCGTTCCCCGCGATCAGCACCGGCGTCTATGGCTACCCCATGGCCGACGCGGCGCTCGTCTCTCTCTCTGCACGATCCGCAATCACCTGCTCGACGGCGGGGCGCCGTCGCTCGTCAAGGTCGTGCTCTTCGATGCCAAGGCCTACGAGACGTTCGTCGAGGTCGGCGACACCAAGCTCTGATGGCCCGAGCGCCGCGGATCATCCCTCCTCGGGATCGGCGGCGTTGAGCCTCGACATCGAAGCGTCCCACCGGGCCTCGAGCTCGTCCCAGGTCGGGTACTCGAGCCCCGGGAGGCGCGGCGTGGTCACGTTCCAGCCGCGCTTGCGCGCCCACGCTTCCCAGATCGTGATCTTGTAGGCGAGGGCCTCCGGCGGGCCGGCGTCGGCGTAGTGGGAGCGCTCCCACTCCTCCGGCGATCGCACCAGCGGCCAGCCGTGCCGCGCCAGCGCCAGCGCCAGCGTGGACTCGGCGTGCCAGTACGCTCCGCCGAGGCGCTTGTCCTTGGCGAGCGAGCGCGCCGGCTCTTTCAGCTCGAGCGCGGAGCCGCGCCGACGCGCCTGCGCCAGCACGACCTGCGCGCCGTCGAGCGGGACCGAGAGGCTCGCCGTCCGTGCGCCGATCTCGAGGCGCGGCGCCGGCGTCGTCGGATCCCAGCAGAGGCAGAGATCGCGCTTCCACATCCGGACCCAGAGCCCGAGCTGGAGGTAGAAGCCCACCGTGCGCTGCCAGCACCAGCTCGTGTCGAGGCGGAGGCTGAGCCCGTGCTGCCGCATCGAGGACATCAGGCTCTCCATCGCGCGGCGCCCGACGCCGCGGCCGCGGTAGGACGGCAGCACGTAGAGGCTCGCGAGGTGGAGGTTCTTGCCGGTGAGCTCGCTCGACGAGAGCGCCATCGTGCCCGCGCGCTGCCCGCCTTCGAGGATCCAGTAGCAGCGCTCGCACTCGCTGCGACGTCCGAGCGGCATCGGGCGCTCCTCGACGACGCGCGAGAGCCACTCGGCCCGGTGCGCGTCGTCGAGGTCGCGCGGATCGAGGCGATCCCCGAGCCAGTTCTCGGCGAGCGACGCGAGATCGCAGTCGAGCCACGCGCGCTCTTCGGAGCCGCCGAACCCCGCCTTGACCAGCGTCCCGGCGCGCACGAGGTCGTCGTCGACAGGCCCGGGCTCACTTTCAATCACCCGGCGAGCGTAGTCGATCAGGGGGCCAGCGACGGGCCACGCGGTGCGATTGCCTGGAGCGCGTCCCGGGCGAAATTGACGACCGACCGAGGTGAGCTCTCCGCATTGCGGCACCTCAAGGCTCGCCGGGATCGACCTCGCCGAGCACGCGGCGCGCGAGGCGCTCGCCCAGCCTTCGCCCGGCGCGCCGCGCGGCCTCGTCGCGGCCGAGGACGCCCACCGCGGCGCTCTCGGATCGGGCGAAGACCTCGGTCACTTCGAGCTCGCCGCTGTCGCGCGCTGACGCGGTCTCGGCGCCGCGCGCCGTGGCGCGACCGACGATCGTGAGCCGGATCCCGCGCGCGCGCGGCGCGGCGTCGGCGCCTCCCGCGATGCCTTCGCTCCGCTCTTCCACGCGCACGATCGTAATCGTCAGCGCGGTCCCCTCCCCGCGCGCCGAGAGCTGCCCGGCCCGCGAGAGCTCGCGCTGAGCGCCCTCGATCGCGGCGGTGATCGCCGTGGCGTCCGGCGTCTTCGCTTCCCCGGCGATCACGGTGAACGGGCCGAGCGCGTCGTGCGGCGCGAACGCCCACGCGTACCCGCAGCCCGCGCTCCTCGCCGCGGCCGCGAAGAAGAGCGCGCGCGTCCAGGCCTTCACTCGCCCTCGGCCTCGCGATCGAACCCTTCGCCGAACGGGAGCGAGAGCGTGCCGTTGCCGCGCACGGGCTTCTTGCGCCGCTTCGGCGCCGGGGGCGCGGCGACGCGATCGAGCTTCTTTTGCAGCCGATCCCGCCGTCGAACCATCGCCTCGCTCTCCTCGCCGGTGCCCTGCGAGAGCAGGCCGAGGGCCTTGTCGAAGGCGCGCACGTGGTGCTCGTAGAGCTTGCAGAGTAAGAGGCGCACCGCCGGATCGTCGACCTCGGCCGCGAGCGCCTCGTAGTCGGCGAGGGCGCGCGCCTTGTCGCCCCGCGCCTTGGCGATGTCGCCCCGCGCCCGCCGCGCCTTGGCCCCGCCGCCGCGCGAGAGCGCCGCGCCAGCGAGCGTGTCGGCCTGGTCGAAGGCGCCCGCGCGCCGCAGCACCGAGGCCGCGGCGGCGAGATCGGATCCGTCGAGCGCCGCGGGCGCGTAGTCGACCTCGCCCTCGCCGGCGCGCTCGCCGAGCGGCTCGCCGTAGAGGCCGACCAGCGCCACCATCGCCAGCACATCGGCGCCGTTGTGCTCGACGACGCCGAGGAGCGCCTCGTCGTCGCCGGTGCGGAGGAAATGCGCGTAGGTCGCCACGATGTCCCCGCCGGCGACGTCGCCGATGCGCCCGCGGCCGAGGACCTCGTTCT
>Ga0209181_10001488_pt1 | contig 40949 bp, 33 predicted proteins | sample MAT05_FD_187208 | JGI IMG/M metagenome (GOLD analysis project Ga0209181, IMG submission 187208) | Freshwater microbial communities from Lake Fryxell liftoff mats and glacier meltwater in Antarctica - MAT-05 (SPAdes) (version 2) | ecosystem: Environmental > Aquatic > Freshwater > Ice > Liftoff... | reverse complement strand
CGAGCGTGATCTCCGCTTTGTATAGCTCCCAGCCCGATGTGAGAAAGCCGCCGTCTTTATTGCTGTCCGAGTAACCCAGCATGATTTCTTGCGTGCGTTCGCGTGAATCGAGCAAGCGCTGGTATTCAGGCAATGAGAACAGCGCGTCGATCACGTCGCCACAATTGCGTAAGTCAGTAATCGTCTCGAAAAGCGGAATGATGTTAACGTCAAGACGCCCGTCCAGCGGGGTTAGTAGGCCAGCCTCTTTGAGCAATAACGCCGCTTCAAGGATGTCGGATACGCCATCTGTTTTCGAGATGATGTAATTGGGAACAGCCGCTTTGCCGTAGCGATCATGTCCTTCCCGCGCCGTGTGCAGAATGCTGAGTTCAGATTGCGTGAGCGGCGAATACTGGATGTAGGCGGAGGCAAGTGGCCGCGCTGTGTTGAGCTCACTGAGTAATACGCGAACACGATCCGCTTCGTTAAGTTTGAGATAGCCAGTGTTCGGCTGTACGGCCTCTAATAATTCGGCGACCACTTGTTCATGGATGTCGGCGTTTTGGCGCAGATCGAGCGGCGCGAGATGGAAGCCGAATACATCCACGGCACGGCGCAAGCGGCGCAGCCTGCCTCGCGCTAACAGGTGCGAGCCGTGGCTAACGAGCGAGTCGTGAAGGATGTCGAGGTCGGCTTTGAGTTCAGTGGGAAGGGCGTAGGCAGGTTGTGTAAGTTGTGTAAGTTGTGAAAGCGTGTCTGTACTAGATGGGTTGCCGCTTTTCTCTTTATTCGACTCTACCAACGCGGCCGCTGTTGCGACGAGGCGCGTGTAAATGCCAATGATGGCGCGCCGATATGGCTCATCACTTCGATGTGCTGACGTGTCGCCGGATTTGTCGGCGAGCTTGAGCAGCGCCGGTGAAACTTTCACTAGCAACGTGGCTAATGAAAGCTCAGCGCCGAGTTTGTCAATTTCCTCAAGGTAGAAGCGCATAGCGCGTGCAGCGTGCAGCCCTAGCGCGGTTTGTAGTACATCAGCCGTGACGAAAGGATTGCCGTCGCGGTCGCCGCCGATCCAACTTCCAATTTTTAGGAAAGAAGGAAGCTCGGTGGCTTGCCAGCGTTTGTCTCGCGCGGCCAGATCGTCTTCCAGCATGGTGTAAAAGCGCGGCAATTCTTGCAAGAACGTTTGGTCGTAGAAAGATAGGCCGTTACGAATTTCGTCCGCCACCGAAAGTTTGGTCATGCGCAACATGCGCGTTTGCCACAGCGTGAGCACGGTGCGCCGCAGACTTTCTTCGAGCGTTGCTTGCTCTTCGGGCGTGAGCTGAACGCGATCTCGTTGATCTAGCAATGCAGCAATCGCCATACGACAATCGAGCGTGCTTTTGCGTTGTACCTCGGTAGGATGTGCGGTGAGGACGGGGATGACCAGCGCTTCTTCAAAAAAACGCACCAGCTCTTTGTGAGAAATACGGGACTCGCGCGCCAAGTTCAGCGAATAAGCGATGCTGCTTGGGCGTGGCGCGGAACCGGCAATAGCGTGGGCGCGCCCGCGGCGAATGTGGTGCTGGTCTTCCGCAATGTTGGCGAGGTGCGAAAAATAAGTGAACGCGCGAATCACTTGGCTGGCCTTGCTAGGCGGCAAACGCCCGAGTATTTTTTCCAGATCACGTTGCGCCTTGGGATCCGCATCGCGGTGAAAGCGGAGTGCGGTCTGACGCACTTGCTCGATTAACGTGAAGGCGTCGTCGCCCTCTTGATTCCGCAACGTATCGCCGAGTATGCGTCCAAGCAGACGAATGTCTTCTCTGAGGGGGAGGTCTTTGTCTTGTTTCATGAGGGTTGCCGATTCAGGGTGAGTGAGCAAGAAGGCTTGCAACGTAATAAATCAATAATAGGTCAGCAATAAGCGAGCCAAACCGAAGCGATTGCTATCAACTATAGCCATCATGGCGTTATGTAACAACTAAGCAACAGCTGTGCAACAACCGGAAGATGCTAGAGGAAGCGCCTAGGTAGCCATGCTAAAATCGTCGGCAGGTTCTATGCACCGCTTTAAGCCATAACCAAGACATAACTAAACCATCACTAAGCCATAAAACTGCACCGGCTTGAGTCATAAAACGAATACGCTGCACCTTATTTGTAACCCTTATTTGCAATTCTTATGAGGCCCTACTTTGAATAGCCCAACGACACACCCCAAGAAAATTGTGATTGCCACACGTGAATCTCGTTTGGCACTGTGGCAGGCCGAGCATGTGCGCGACCGTCTCAAGGCCTTATATCCAGACTGTGTTGTCGAGCTTTTAGGCATGACCACGCGTGGCGATCAAATTTTGGATCGTCCTCTAGCGAAGGTGGGTGGCAAGGGGTTATTCGTCAAAGAACTCGAAACGGCGTTACTCAATGGCAGTGCCGACATCGCCGTGCATTCGATGAAAGATGTGCCCATGAACATGGAGCCAGAGTTTTCTCTGGTGTGTATTTCAGATCGCGAAAATCCGCTGGACGCCTTCGTTTCAAACAAATTTAGCACCATTGAAGATCTGCCCCCGGGTGGTGTTGTCGGCACGTCAAGCTTGCGGCGTGAATCGCAGCTACGCGCGCGCTTTCCGTACCTAGCGGTAGCCAGCCTGCGCGGTAATCTGGATACGCGTTTACGCAAGTTGGACAGTGGTGAATACGACGCGATTATTCTCGCCGCCGCAGGACTTACAAGACTGGGTTTGGGGTCACGTATTCGTGCGGTGATGTCGTCCGAGTTATCACTCCCCGCTGCTGGGCAAGGCGCACTGGGAATCGAAGCGTTAGCCTCACGCCCTGAAGTGGCCGAATGGATGGCCCCCTTGAATGATGCGATGTCTTCCGCCTGCGTGCGCGCAGAGCGTGCCGTGTCGCGCGCGCTAGCAGGTAGCTGCGAAGTGCCGCTCGGCGCGTTTGGTGAAATACGTGATGGACAATTGAGATTGCGCGGCTTTGTAGCGCTGCCCGATGGCACGCGCATGGCCAGCGCCACCTTAACCGGTGCGCCGGAAGACGCAGAAAAACTCGGCAATGAATTGGCTGAAGAATTACGTCGTCAGGGCGCAGACGAGATTTTGGCAGCCCTACCGGGATTGCCCGGTTGACTACAGCGATTGTAAATGCAAACGCAAACGCCCTGAATGGGCGACGCATTGTTGTCACTCGGCCTCGGGATCAGGCAGAGGGCTTAGCTGAACGTATTGTTCGCAATGGCGGTGAGGCTGTGCTGTTTCCTGTGCTGGAAATTAGCGATACGGATAATCCCGCTGGTTTATTTGCGGCGATAAAACGTTTAGAAGAATTTGATTACGCCGTGTTCGTTAGCCCGAATGCGATAGAAAAAACTTTGGCTGCGCTTTCTGGCAAAAAATGGCCAGCAAAATTGCAGGCCGTTGCAATGGGCGCAAGTAGCGCGAAAGCTCTCCAGCAATTTGGTGTGCAAGATGTACTCGTGCCCGATGGCCGGTCGGACAGTGAAGCCCTGCTGGAACAATCCGCGTTTCAAGCCGCGCAAATCGCCGGAAAAAAAGTAGTGATTTTTCGGGGAGATGGTGGGCGCGAGTTGTTGGGAGAGACGTTGATGGCACGCGGCGCCAGCGTGGAGTTTGTTGAATCTTATCGCCGCCGCGCACCCCGCATAGATACCGCGCCGCTGCTTGCGCTGTTGGAGGCAAATCAACTCGATGGCATTACCTTGACGAGTAGTGAAGGTTTACGCAATCTGCTGGCGATGGTTGGTGGAGAACACAAAGAGCATAAAGAGCCTAAAGAGCCTAAAGAGCCTAAAGAGCATAAAGAGCCTAAAGAGCCTCAAGAGCATAAAGAGCCTAAAGAGAAACTTAAAAAGGTGGCCTTATTTGTAGCGCACCAGCGAATTGCTGATGAGGCAAAGCAACTTGGATTTCAAGAGATTTTGGTGACAACAACATTCACCGACCAAAGTGGTGACGATGGCTTACTCACCACTTTGCTAATGTACTTTAGTAAAAAATAAAACGGGATAAAGAGCATGAACGAAGAGCCGGTGCTGACACACCAAGACAAAACACCCGCTGCACCTGCCGCACCTGCTGTTCGAGCAAGGCGTATTGGAGGAGGAAAGGACATAGGCCTGAGCCTGCTGGGCTCACTGCGCCGCCCCTCCGTTATCATCGCTTTGCTCGCGCTCTTACTTCTTGCTTGGCAATGGGTAGAAACGCGTTCGCGTTTGCGCAACATGCAGCGGGAACTGGCTACCCGCTTGGCGAGCAGCGATTCCTCCTTAAAAGAAAATCGCGGCGTCGTTAAACAGAATCAAGAAACCTTGACAGCACTGCAGGCGAAGATAGCCGTGTTGGATTCCAAGCTCGCTGAATCACAAAGCCAACAAGGCGCGCTAGAAGCAATGTACCAAGAGCTCACGCGCAATCGCGACGAGCGCTTGCTATCCGAAGTTGAGCGGGCCTTAAACACGGCTGCACAGCAACTGCATTTGGCCGGTAATGTTGAAGCTGCGCTCATCGCTTTGCAAGATGTCGACGCGCATTTGGCGTCGTCGGGTCGCGTGCAGTTTTTACCCTTACGCAAAGTGATTTCCCGCGATATAGATCGCCTGAAAGCCTTGCCTATGGCCGATCTTCAAGGCATTGCCCTGCGTCTGGAAAGCGTCACCTCGGCTGTTGACACCTTGCCTCTTGCCTTCGAAGCGAAGCCGCGTGTGGAACCAGTGAAGCCTGCGCCGCAACCGATGACCACCACGGGTTATTGGTTAAGCCTAGCGGAAAATTTATGGAGCGAATTTTGGGGTGAGCTTAAAGGCCTGATACGCATTGAGCGGCTTGATGGCGCTGATCCGGCACTCATCTCACCTTCACAAACTTTTTTCTTGCGCGAGAATCTCAAGCTCCGCTTAGTGAATGCGCGCCTTGGCTTGCTGCAACATGATGGACGCAGTTTTCGTGACGACGTAGTGCAAGCAGAGACGTGGTTGAATCGTTATTTCGACAAGCGCGCCAAGCCGGTACAAAACGCCATCGCCACACTCAATCAACTTGCCAGTGTGGATGTCGCGCCCGAGCTGCCTAGTCTGAGCGAAAGCATGACGGTACTCCGCACCTTCAAAGTGGCGCGTGATCGAGACAGCCTGAGCCTACCTGCGGCGCGACTGAAAACGCCAATGCCTCCTGCTACCGCGACGCCAGCCACAGGAGCCCAATGATGCGCTGGCTACTGTGGTTTCTTGCGCTGTTTGCGCTGGCGGTGGGCGTTGCGCTGCTGGCTGGCCACAACGATGGCTACGTCCTGATCGTACTCTCGCCGTGGCGCGTTGAAGTCTCACTCAACTTTTTTATTGTTGCGGTCATTGGCGGCTTTGCGCTGATCTACGCACTGCTCCGCGCCATCATCCACACTTTGAACTTGCCGCAATCTGTCCGCAATTGGCGCGAACTCAAGCGCCGCGAAAAAGCGCAAGGCGCATTGCGTGAAGCCGCGCTTCAACTTTTTGAAGGTCGCTATGGTCAAGCCATAAAGAACGCCAGCCTATCTTACTCAGCCAACGAATCTCCCGCGCTATCCGCGCTGGTCGCCGCGCGCGCTGCCAGCCACGTGCGCGACTACCCGCGCATGAAAGAATGGCTGGGTCGTGCAGCAGAGCACGACGTTGATATTCGAGCCGCTCGTTTAATGACAGAAGCCGAGCTTGCCGTTAATGCTCGACGCTACGATGACGCGCTGGAAGCCTTGCATGCGCTGCATGAGAATGGGCGACGGCACATTGCGGCCTTGCGTTTATCGCTGCGGATTTATCGCGGCGTCGGTCAGTGGAGCGAGGTGCTGCGCGTAGCGCGACAACTGCAAAACCATAAAGTGCTATCGGCTGAAGCGGCAGCACCACTCAAGCTCCGCGCGCATTTAGAAAACATCCGCGGCAAAGCGGGGGATGCACTTGCACTCGCCACGTATTGGAAAGCGATCCCCGCTGATGAACGCAACAATCCGCAACTCGCTGCCGCCGCAGCCAAAGCCTTGACTGCCGCAGGCGACACCGCCAGCGCGCAACGCATTATCGAAGCGCAACTCGACAAAGAATGGGATTCCGAATTGGCGGAATTGTACGGAACCTGCAAAGGCGAAGACGCCGTGTCATCTATCGCTAAAGCAGAAAAATGGCTCACCCAACATCGCCCAGACGCCCGCCTACTGCTGGCCTTGGCGCGCTTGTGCCGCGAACAACAGCTATGGGGAAAAGCGCAAAGCTACTTTGAAACATCGTTGTCCGTGCAACCGAGCCAGAGCGCCTATGCAGAACTGGCCGCGTTGTTTGATGAGCTAGGAAAACCAGAAGAAGCGAATCGGGCGTATCGGCAGGCAGCGAAGTTGTGTCTCAATACTTATTGAAAAGGTGATGTAGGCATAAATCAACCTGCGCGCCTTATTTTTTCGGGAAAATTATTGTCGTTCATAGCTTCGTTCCAAGAGTAAATTTGGTTGCTATAACCTTTCAATATACTGAGTATATTTTCGCTGATGGGTTTTTTACCCACTGCCATTTCTCCCGATTCATCACCAGCTCCTAGCACGTCATTCATAAGGACCACCCGCTCAGCGTCCGGTTGTGATTCTTGCAAGTCGACCCAAGTAAAGGAAATAATTTTCGCTGCTTGAAGTGAAGGTCTTGGCATTAACTTAATCAGGCGATCCTTACCTTTAGGTAGTGGAATAATAAAATCAATGGGGTGCTCCACGGTTCGCCCTGTGATGCTTTTGTTAGCTGTGTATAGAACATCGTGCGCGTCAAAATACTCTCTGACAATCTCAAAAAAATCCGTGACAGATCTTGGGGTTGAAGTCATCCATAAGTCATTTAGACGCAATATTGCAGTAATCAGAAAGTGCATTCTTTGGGCGCGGTTCGCGGCTGTAACGACGGTCTCGAGACGTCCCTGATTCAGTCGAACACCGCAGCCTGCAATAGCATTTTTAATAAGGGCTTGCCGCCGTTCCGAGGTTTCAATTTGGACGCCCATGTCAAGCAGATTATCAATGGTCTTGCCTGAGTCATGTAGCAACACTTCCCCTCCGCTCTCATCAATCTGTATTTCAATCCCATCATTAAATGGGTCAAGAAACGGAGTGCTAAGTATAGGGTTTTCCCCATGTTGGAAAGCCAGCATATTGGAATTGAGCCAGCGGGTATATTCTTCCCCTAAGTCTTTTGCCACTTGTGCTTTCATAGCCAGTCTTCCTGTATTCCAAGCGGAAACCGAGTATGGATTAAATCCAAAAACTTATACAGAGTAACCAATGGTTGTTGTGCGTCATACCAATCAATCGACTCCGCCCATTCTAAGTGCTCAAACCCCTCTTTGAACCAATGAAGATGAGGTCCCACAATTCGTTCACCATCAGGATTGATATGCTGTCTTTGATTATCAACCCGTGCCAAATCAATGTTTGTTTGTTTTGTACGAAAGTGGGCTTTCATCTCAAACGGATTACGAGTGAAGCTCAAAACAAATTGAGTGGTAGCGTCGCCCACCGCGACAACGTGCTCATCTTGACGCACCGCACTTTGCCAGCTCAGCACACCCTTCCGAATTGCTTCTTTTGCCTTAGCCAACATTTCATCGGCTTCCACTTGAGTAACAGTCATGCGTATTTCCTTAGATTAACGTGGTGACGTACCTTATGATTTCAGTATCCAACCCAATCCCGCTCCACCAAATAATCTGAATACAGTTTTGCTTCCGCGCTATCCGCTTCGGGTTGCCAGTCGTAGCGCCATTTCACAATCGGCGGGAGTGACATCAAGATAGATTCGGTGCGACCACCGGATTGCAGTCCGAATAATGTCCCGCGATCCCAGACGAGATTGAATTCGACATAGCGGCCACGCCGATAGGCTTGGAAGTCGCGTTCGCGTTCGCCGTAGGCGTGATCACGACGACGTTCTAGGATGGGGAGGTAGGCGGGCAGGAAGGCGTCGCCGACGCTTTGCATGAGGGCAAAACATTCTTCGAATGGGGCGGAGTGGCCGGTGCTGTGTGCATTCAGGTCGTCGAAGAACACGCCGCCAATGCCGCGTGGTTCGTTGCGGTGTTTGAGGAAGAAGTATTCATCACACCATTTTTTGTAGCGTGCGTGAACTTCGTCGCCGAAGGGGTCGAGCGCTTGTTTGCAGGTGGTGTGGAAATGGCGGGCGTCGTCGTCGAAACCGTAATAGGGGGTAAGGTCCATGCCGCCACCAAACCACCAGACGGGATCAGCACCTTCTTTACTGGCGATGAAGAAGCGCACATTGAGATGCACGGTAGGGCAATAGGGGTTGCGGGGATGAAGCACGAGCGAGACGCCCATTGCTTCCCACGAGCGTCCGGCGAGTTCGGGCCGTGCTGCGGTGGCGGAAGGCGGCAGACCGCTGCCCATGACGTGCGAAAAGTTAACGCCGCCACGCTCGAAAAACTGGCCTTCTTCAATGACGCGGGAGATGCCGCCACCGCCACCGGGGCGATCCCATGAGTCGGTCTTGAATGTGTTTCCGTCGAAGGTTTCGAGTGCGCTGGCGATGCGGGATTGCAGGCCGGTGAGGTAGTTGCGGATTGGTGCGGTATCCATCAAAGTCCTTTTGCGGTGATTTATTGTTCTCTTCTATTCTCTGTTCTGAACAAAAGCAGGTATTTATTACCACGGTCATCCCCGCGCCCCGCAGGAAGTACCCTTGGGGTGCGAAGGAGGGGATCCAGTGACTTTTTCAGCAGTACTTGGATCCATCACAAGTCTGGATTCCCGCCTGCGCGGGAATGACGGTGCCCAATCCATCATACTCCGCGTGCTTGGCAGCGTACCCCAATGGCCCAAGGCCACTTCTTATCGGGCGGGGTACTTCCTTTCGATGAAGATACCCGACGGGTACGGGGCGCGGGAATGACGGCCCTTTAGCCACTCTTCCGTTGCGTCGCGCGATACCCAATGTCACGGCGGTATTGCATGCCATCAAATTTTACTTGCTCGGTGAGTTCGTAGGCGCGTCTTTGTGCGGCGCTGACATTATCGCCTAGCGCGGTGACGCACAGTACGCGGCCGCCGTTGGTCACCACTTCTTTTCCATTGTGCGCTGTGCCAGCATGGAATACATGGTGGTCGTCGCCATTGGCGGGGAGTGCAGTGATTGCGTCTCCTTTGCGAGGCGCATCGGGATAGCCCGCAGCAGCAACCACTACGCCTAGCGCAACGCGACGATCCCACTCGGCTTCAATTTCATTGAGACGACCTTTTACTGCGGCTTCCACCAGATCCACGAAATCACTTTTCAGACGCAGCATGATGGGCTGGGTTTCTGGGTCGCCCATGCGGCAATTGAACTCTAGGGTTTTAAGTGATTTTCTGTGAGGCTCATTTGGATTAGTGGTTCTTCCAATCATCAGGCCCGCATACAAAAAGCCCGTATAAGGAATGCCGTCCTGCGCCATGCCGTTGAGTGTTGGCATGATGATCTCGCGCATCACGCGGGCGTGGATTTCAGGGGTGACGACAGGTGCAGGGGAGTACGCGCCCATGCCACCAGTGTTGGGGCCTTGGTCGCCGTCGTTGAGACGTTTGTGATCTTGGCTGGTGGCCAGCGCTAGCGCGTTCACGCCGTCGCACATGACGATGAAGCTGGCTTCTTCGCCATCCAAAAATTCTTCGATAACGACACGCGCACCGGCATCGCCCATGCGGTTGTCGAGCAGCATCATGTCGATAGCGGCGTGCGCTTCTTCGGCCGTCATGGCGACGACGACGCCTTTACCCGCAGCTAGCCCGTCCGCCTTGATGACGATGGGTGCGCCTTGCGCATCCACGTAGGCGTGGGCTTTTTCTGCATCGCTAAAAGTATCAAATGCGGCGGTCGGAATCTTGTGGCGTGCCATGAAACGCTTGGCGAAATCTTTGGATGATTCGAGCTGAGCGGCTTCTTTAGTAGGACCAAAGATAGCCAGACCTTTGGCGCGGAAGGCATTCACCACACCCGCAGCCAGCGGCGCTTCTGGGCCGACGACGGTGAGGTAAATCTGTTCGCGCTCTGCAAAGGCGACGAGTTCTTCAACGGTGTTGAGCGCAACGTTTTCCAGATCAGGTTCACCCGCTGTGCCGGGGTTGCCCGGGGCGACAAATACTTTTTGAATGCGCGGTGATTTTGCAATGCGCCAAGCCAGCGCATGCTCACGTCCACCAGAACCGATAACGAGTATTTTCATTTTTATATTTTAAATCAGGTGAAAATTAATGGGTATCTCTAGAAATTCAAAGTTCTAAGCGAGACTAGGCGCTCAGTCAATTTTAGGCCGCGCATGTAAATAATATGTAAGGAATAAAATTTACTGAGCAACAACCTTAGTAACAACATTTTGCGACGAAATTTGGATTTCTAGAGGTGCCCTAATGTCTGAAGTGACGGAAGCCGGTGAATACCATCGCAATGCCTTGTTCGTCGGCAGCTGCAATAACTTCAGCGTCACGCACGCTACCGCCTGGCTGAATGACCGCCGTTGCGCCTGCTTTGGCGAGCACGTCGAGACCATCGCGGAAGGGGAAGAAGGCGTCGGAGGCAACGACGGAACCAATGACGCTTAAGCCTGCATTTTCTGCTTTGATGGCGGCGATGCGTGCGGAATCAACACGACTCATTTGCCCAGCGCCAATACCGACGGTTTGTCCGTCTTTACAGAATACGATGGCGTTAGATTTAACGTATTTAGCAACGCGCCACGCGAAAAGCAGATCGGCCAATTCACGTGGATCAGGCTTGCGTTGTGTCACGAGTTTGAGCTGGTCTTGTGTAACCGTCGCGTTGTCGATGCTTTGCACCAGCAAGCCGCCGTTGACGCGCTTCAGATCAAAACTCGGAGTTGTATTTGTATTGGTGTTCGCGTTCGCATTGGTATTGATAGGCACAATCAAGACGCGCACATTTTGTTTCGCCGCCAGTAAGGCGCGAGCATCAGCGGTAATTTCTGGCGCAATCAACACTTCCATAAACTGCTGTGTCACCGCTTCTGCCGCCGCTTTGTCGATCGCGCAATTGAAGGCGATGATGCCGCCGAAGGAGGAAGTCGGATCGGTGGAGAAGGCCTTTTTATAAGCTTCTGCAGGCGATGCGGCAACAGCGACACCGCATGGATTGGCGTGTTTGACGATGACGCAGGTCGCTTGGCTTGCATCAAATGCTTTCACGCATTCCCACGCCGCATCTGCATCGGCGATATTGTTGTAAGAAAGTTCTTTGCCTTGCAGTTGAGTGTAGTTAGCGATGCCGTTCTTACCGACTTCTGTTGTGTTCGCATCGCGATAAAACGCTGCTTGCTGATGCGGATTTTCGCCATAACGAAGTGCTTCCACTCGATCAAATGCGAACTGAAGACGCTCAGGAAATGCGTGACGGGTGCCATCGTCTTGCAGACTGGTGAGGTAGTTGGCGATAGCGCTGTCGTAACGACCGGTGTGCGTGAAGGCTTTCTTGGCAAGATTAAATCGCGTTGCTTGAGAAACCGCGCCATTGCTGGCTTGCAGCTCGGTGATTAATTCAGCGTAGTCATCAGGATCAGTCACAACAGCACAGCCACCGTAATTCTTTGCTGCCGCTCGCACCATGGTTGGGCCGCCAATATCGATGTTCTCAATCGCATCTTCCAAAGTACAGTCTGGCTTAGCAATTGTTTGCTGAAACGGGTAGAGATTGACGCATACCAAATCAATGCGTGGAATGCCGGCTTTTTCAATCGCCGCAAGATGCTCCGGCAAATCGCGCCGCGCGAGAATGCCGCCATGCACTTTGGGGTGCAGCGTCTTCACGCGACCATCGAGCATTTCGGGGAAGCCGGTGTAATCCGATACTTCGGTGACAGGCAGACCTGCATCGCGCAGCATTTTTGCGCTGCCGCCGGTAGAGAGAATGTTGATGCCGAGTTCGTGTAATGCGCGCGCAAAATCCACCGCGCCGCGCTTGTCTGACACGCTGATAAGAGCTTGAGATATTTTCATGAGGGGCTAAAAGAAAAAAGGGCTATCTGGAAAAACGAACAACAGTTTACAAAAGCTTATGTTCTACTAATTTACGTCGTAGCGTATTGCGATTGATGCCGAGCATCTCGGCCGCGATGGTTTGATTGCCGCCGGCGTGATGCATGACAACTTCGAGCATGGGACGCTCAATATGCGTTAACACCATGTCGTAAATGCCGGTGGGCATTTCGCCATCAAGGTCTTTGAAATAGCGCTCCAAACAGCTGCGGACGTAATCGGTAATCTCGTTTTGGCCGCTGTTGCGGCTGGCTTGGCTGGAACGACTCATGCGGCGAGTTCCTCGGTATAGAAGAGGCGATCGTTTTGAGCAGCCAGGCTTTGAAAGAAAAAATCTGTCGCGGCAAGCTGGGCTTCAATCGTGGGAATTTGATTCATGTCGAAACGGAATTGTGCGGAGCCGGGCAAGCCCTTGGTGTACCAAGAGATGTGCTTGCGCGCGACACCAACGCCCGTCGTCACACCATAGAACTCGTAAAGATCAATGAGGTGTTCGCGCAAAACGGTATGAACTTCTTCAACACGCGGACGCGGTAAGTGTTCGCCGGTTGCCAAGTAATGTTCGATCTCGCGGAATATCCACGGCCGACCTTGAGCAGCGCGGCCGATCATCACCGCATCTGCACCGGTGTAATCCAATACGTACTTGGCTTTTTCTGGCGTGGTGATGTCGCCATTGGCGATGATGGGAATGCGTGCAGCGGCTTTAACGGCGGCGACGGTGTCGTATTCCGCATCGCCCGTGTAAGCACAGGCGCGCGTGCGACCGTGAATGGCGAGAGCGCGAATACCGCTGTTTTCGGCGATCTTTAAAATGTTCAGCGCGTTTTTATTAGCCTTATCCCAGCCGGTACGAATTTTAAGCGTAACGGGAATACTCGATGCATTGACCACGGCTTCCAGAATACGACCCACCAACACTTCATTTTGCAGTAGCGCCGAACCCGCCATGACGTTGCAAATCTTTTTGGCCGGGCAACCCATATTGATGTCGATAATCTGCGCGCCCTCGTCGGCGTTGTAACGTGCCGCGTCGGCCATCATCTGCGGATCAGCGCCCGCAATTTGTACTGAGACTGGCTCGACTTCACCATCATGATTAGCGCGTCGCTTGGTTTTGGCACTGCCATATAACAAGGAGTTCGAGGTGACCATTTCCGACACAGCCAGCCCCGCGCCCAGCCGCTTGCAAAGCTGGCGGAAAGGACGATCCGTCACACCCGCCATGGGCGCGACGAAAAGGTTATTACGCAGTGTGTAGCCAGCGAATTGCATCGAGAGTGTGTACCAGACTCTTCGTAAATATTAGGGGAGGGGCGGAATTGTAACTCAATTGGAGAGGCGAGGCAGCGGGGCGGCAGCGGCTAGGTTTTTAAGGAAAGTAAGCCTTAAAACCGCGCGCCAAAAATCATACGTCGCGCAACAAAAGAGCGGGCAGGTGGAATCAGATCGAGTAGGGCTAAACCCGCGCCGCGAGCGTGGCGTAGTAAAGGGTTTTCGCCACCAAATACGGTAATCAATGAGTCGGTAAAACGTATCGTGCCGCCGCGGTCGAGGCGGCGATTCGCTGCGTAGCGAGCAAGCAAGGCTGCGTTGCCTACATCCGATGACGGGTTTTCGAGTATCAACTTAGTTAAGGCCGATACATCTCGCAAGGCAAGGTTAAAACCTTGACCCGCCACGGGATGCAAAGTCTGCGCGGCATTGCCTAGCCAGACTTGGCGCGTGTCGATCGGTTTGCGGCGATAACGCAGGCTGAGTGGAAAAACATGACGTTTACTGATCGAAACGAATTGATGTCGACCGCCGAAGTGTTCGGTGAGTTGCTTTAGCAAACTCGCATCGTCTTGTGCCATGAGCGCAGGGGCCGCTTGATCGGTGGTTGTCCATACCAATGCGTAGCGGTCGCCATTTTGTGCGGCATAGTGGTCGTTATTAGGGCGGTAGGGCAACAAAGCAATGGGGCCGTTGAGGGTGAAGCGTTCCCACGCGCGACCCTCATGCGGCGCTTGCGTTTGCACCGTGGCGATTAGCGCTTGTTGCTGGTAGTCGCGGCGAACAATCGCCGTGTCGTCACTGTCGGATGCGTTGATCGAGCCCTCTGCACAGGCGATCAATTGCGTTTCAATTTGTTGGCCGCTTATTCCAGCTTTAAGAAGATGCAAGGTTGCATGTGTTGATGACGGATCTTGCGTATCAAACGACTCCACTTGAGTGCCATATTCAACGTGAATGTCGCAACGCATACAGGCTTCTTCCAACGCGCTGCTCAGCAAGCTTGCGTCGACTACATAACCGAGTGCAGGCAGCTTTTGGTCCGCAGCGGTGAGCAGAGTGCGCCCCAAACTGCCTTGCTGTGAGATATGAATGGAATTGATGAGTGTCGCGCCGATGGGCCACGCACTGAGTCTTTCCAAGGTTTGCCGCGAACCGTGCGAGAGAGCGATGATGCGGCGATCTTGATGCGCTGCATCTTGCGGGCGAGCATCCAAAATGCGGCTGACGATGCCTGCTTGATGAAGTGATAAACCCAAGGCGAGACCGACGGGGCCAGCACCGATGATGGTGACATCGACAGGCGCTTGTAAGGGTGATGTCGAGATGTGTTTGGCTTGACTCATGTGGGGGCGAGATATTGAGAGTAACTACTTTACACAGAGATTGTTTGTGACTGTTGGAAGAGCGGCTTTACTCTGCCCACGCTGAGTGTTTTCTTGAGGCAATTGGATAAATGCACTAGCGCGGCAGTTATTGTTTGGATCTGGAAAATAGATTTTGCGTTCTTTAGAATCCCATTGCATGGGTTTTCCTGAGAAGGGATCCCCCAGTTTCGGCGCTACTGAGGCTAGGAAACTTTCCATTGCGGCATCTTTTATTTTTTCATTGGTAATGCGCACCAATAAGGTGGCAAGACGTAAGCTTCCTTCAAGACGATGCATGGATTTCAATAGCTCGCGCGCCTTAAGTTGGCTTGCAATCTGCTGGTCAATAAAGACTGATCCAAATGGGTCGATCAGATAGTCTTTGTTAGAAGAGTAATGATATTTATCTAGAAGACGATCGAACTCTTGGTTGGCTTGTTCCCAAGGTAAGCTAAGGGCCGATGAGTAGTCAGTGTAGAAAGCGGCGTAACGGTTCATCAAGCGATTTCGTTGCCCTGTGTAGCGAGCAAGAAAAAATAAGGTTTCATATTTCCAAGTGGAATTACCCATTGGAAGTTCCATTAAGTATTTATGAAACAGCGAATACTCAGATCGTGCAATACCATCTACGTTGAAACTGGCAATCCCCTCTGGCCGCAGTATTTCCAATAACTCTTTTTCATGGCGACTTGCCAGTGTTGTGTCGGCGCGTAATAGCTGCTCAAGAAATGGTAAAGCCAGCCCCATTGAAACACTGCCCACTGCTTTGCCCACCCAATTATCTGTTCCATGCAAAGTTTTTCGGATAAGCATGTAATGTCCGCGCCACTTTTGGTATGCATCTTCATACTTGTGATGTTGCAAACCGAGACGCATTTCAGCAAGAGATAAACGCTGAGCGATTAAATAATTCTTTCCGAAATAAGGCCCAGATGCCATATAGCCTTTCAAGCTATAAAGCGCTTTGAAGCGATCTAAAAACTCTTTGTTTTTGAGTATTACTGCGGGCGCAGTATCAAATGGAAGGCAATCCGGCGACGTTTCTGCATCATCATAAATCCAGCAGTCTATTTGCTCTGAGTTTACGGTGGGTCGCAGGGCCGTACTCCCTTCAACCATCTCCTGCACTTTCTCCCAAGGTGAGTTGCTATCGTAAAGCGCTTTGACTTTGGCCCCATATTGCTGAGCATCCGAGCCACTTGGGGCAGCAAGCCCAAGCAAGCCAACGGCAATGTTTTGATCGTCGGGTATAGCGCTGATAGATGAAGCAAGGAGGGCGTTGCTTTGTGGGCTGGGTGACTCATCCGTGAGGCGATTCACTGCAAATAAAACCAGTGTGCCTGCGATCAATAGCCCAAAAAGCCATACGACCGTTTTTAAAAGTACGCGGAGGACTCTTGCTGGGGAGGTCATTACACTAAAAACTCCGCTTGTTTAAGCCGACATCAACGCTTCAATATCACTCACCGATTTTGGTGCAGTGGTGATGACATCGTTGCCCGTTGCTGTTACCAGCACATCATCTTCAATACGCACGCCGATGTTGCGCAGTGCCTCGGGGATGTCGTCTGCAGCGCTGATGTAGAGGCCGGGTTCCACGGTGAGTGTCATGCCGGCTTGGAGTGGCCGCCATTCTCCGTCGATTTTGTATTCACCTGCGTCATGAACATCCAAGCCTAACCAGTGGCCGGTGCGGTGCATGTAGAAGCGTCGGTAGGCGCCGGATTCAATGGCGCTATCCACGCTGCCGGTGATGAGTTCGAGGTCGATCATGCCTTGGGTGAGCACGCGAAGTGCGGCTTCGTGCGGGGCGTTCCATGAGCTTCCAGGCTTTATTTGAGCGATGGCGGCGGTTTGGGCACCTAATACAATTTCGTAAACGTCCCGCTGTGCGGCGGTGAACTTTCCATTTACCGGGAAGGTGCGTGTGATATCGGCTGCGTAGGAATTGAGTTCGCAACCGGCATCGATGAGTAAAAGATCGCCACTTTTCAGTTCCTGATTATTCTCGATGTAATGCAGGATGCAGGCGTTTGCGCCACCAGCGACGATGGAGGTGTAGGCGGGAGATTGCGCGCCGTGGCGGCGGAACTCGTGAAGAATCTCCGCTTCGATTTCGTATTCAAACTTACCGGCTGCGGTCGCTTGCATGGCGCGACGATGTGCACCGGATGAAATGTCAGCGGCGCGACGCATTTCTGTGATCTCGCTGGCGTCTTTGAAGAGGCGCATTTCGTCGAGCGCGACACGCACGTCTTGAATCGAGTCAGGTGCGTGAGCGCCGCTACGCACATTGGCGCGCACACGGTTGAGCGTAGCGACGATGCGTTCGTCCCATGTCGCATCGTGCCCCATCGAGTAATGCACGGTGGGTTGTCCAGCGAATAATTCGGCGAGCTTATCGTCCAGACTTTTGATAGAGAAGGCGGCGTCAAAACCGAAATGGTTTCTTGCCGCTTCCGGGCCGTAGCGAAAACCATCCCAAATTTCTCGCTCCTGATCTTTGTCGCGACAGAACAGGATGGACTGACCCGCTTCGGGTGATGCTCCAGCAACGAGCACCAGCACGGCTTCTGGCTCGGTAAAGCCGGTGAGGTAATAGAAATGGCTGTCGTGGCGATAGGAGTGGTGGGAATCGCTATTGCGCGTGCGTTCCGGGGCGGTGGGGATGACAGCAATGCCGTGCCGCATCTTTGCTAAGAGGCGCTTGCGGCGATCAGCGTAGGTTTGAGTATTCACGTTAGCGAGGAACCTAGTGAGAAAAAACGGGTGACACAAATTGAATGAAAAGATTATAACGTGCAGGTTTGTTAAGGCTGGTTAAACGGGTTTGTCAGGTTTGTTTAGATGAGAGGTGATCATCGTCGAGTTGATTTTGTCGAATAACTTCGATGGCACGTTCAAGCTCCTTCGCCGTTTTGGCGATGGCGTGACTCAAACAAGTTAACGCGTATTCGTTTGCGTGTTCATGACTCTTGAAACGCATGATGCCTTTAGGCACACAGGTTGTTTGCCCTGAGGGTAGTTTGTGAATTTCATCATTTAAACGCGCGCCTTCAGCTAGCAAGAGACCCGAAGCCTCAAACGTGACGGGTTTCTCTACACGTCTACCGATTACTCGCATTGATTTTTCCGCATTCATACGTCAAATCGTAGCATGCGATCGAGTTCTGTGAGGCGTTCCGGTGTACCGATATCCATCCAGCGACCTGCGAATAATTCACCACCGACTTGTTTCGTTTGCATGGCGGCGCGCAGCAGGGGCGCGAGCTTGGCTTTTTCACCGCGTGGGATGTGGGCGAAAAGTTCTGTGCGATAAAGGCCGATACCGGTAAAAGTGAGACGGGGGAGTTGGCCAGTTTCCTCCTCAGATATTGTGTTGTCTCGTAGTACAAAATCACCTTTGGGATTGTGTACGGGGTTGGGAACCATGAGTAAGTGCGCGAGCCGATTTTTAACGGCCATTTCTTTTGCCGTTATACGCAGTGGCGCAAAATCGACATCGCAGGCGATATCACCATTCACGACCAGGAAGGTGTCGGAGGTAATGGAGGTGTTGGAGTGATTTGATGGGCTAGTCAGTAATTGCAGTGCGTTCGCTATACCCCCGGCTGTTTCGAGCGCTTCCGTTTCCGTTGAATAGCTGATGTGCGCGCCCCATTGCTTGCCGTCGCCCAACGCCGCTTCAATCATGTGGCCTAGATGAGCGTGGTTAATCACGATATCTGTAAAGCCCGCACGCACTAAAGCTTCGATATGCCAAACAATCAATGGCCTACCACCCGCTTGTAGCAAGGGTTTCGGGCAAGTGTCGGTCAGGGGGCGCATGCGCTCGCCGCGTCCTGCCGCGAGTATCATGGCTTTCATTTGGCGGTGGGTTCCACGCTTTGTTCTGCCAATTTTTCAGCCGAAGTTTCTGCGGCATCCAGCAATTTGAGCAGTGGACCAAAATCACGATAACGCTCACAGGCTAAACGCAGATAGCGCATCACCAGCGGCATGTCTTTGAGGTAGCCATCTTTCCCATCGCGGTGACATAGCCGCGCGAAAATGCCGAGCACTTTGAGGTGACGTTGTACGCCCATCCATTCGTAATCGCGATGAAATTCCGAGAAATCCGCCGAGATGGGTAACTTGGCGCGACGGGCTTTTTCCCAGTAGCGAATGAGCCAGTCCAATACCTGCTCTTCTTCCCACTCGATATAGGCGTCTTTGAAGAGCGAGGCGAGGTCGTAGCTAATAGGGCCATACACCGCATCTTGAAAATCAAGCACACCAGGATTCGGCTCGCTGACCATGAGGTTGCGCGAGTGATAGTCACGATGCACAAAGACTTTTGGCTCCGCCAAATTGGCGGCAATGATGCGTTCGAAGACTTGATCCAGCGTGTTGCGTTGGGCGTCGCTCAGCGTCATGCCCAGATGACGAGTTAGATACCATTCGGGGAACAGTTCTAGTTCGCGTCGCAGTAAGGCGTGGTCATACTCCGGCAAAACATGGGGGCGGGTGGCTTGCTGAATTTGCACCAAAGCAGAGGTGGCTGCAGCGTAAAGTTGATTAGCGTTTTCGGCAGATCCAGATGTTTGAAGATTGCTTTTAAGCGCGGAGAGATAAGTTGTGTCACCCAAATCACTTAACAGCAGGAAACCCTGGGCGAGGTTCTGCTCAATCACTTGCGGCACATGCACGCCCGCGGCCCCAAAGAGGGCGGCGGCGTGAATAAACGGCTTGCAATCCTCGTATTCCGGGGGAGCGTCCATCACAATGCGTGTGGCGCTGCCGTCGGCAAAGCTGATGCGGAAATAGCGGCGGAAGCTGGCGTCGGTCGAGGCGGGCGCTAAGCTAAAGGGTTGATCGGGGAAGAGCGCCGACAACCAGTGTTGAATGAGTTCAAGTCGTTGCAAGGGATTCTCTCTATCGAGGGTAGTGATGATGGGCTGGGGATGTTAGACTGCGCGATTCTATCATTGGCATTACGGCATGCTTTTGCGTGTTTGTTCTGCGTGTTCCGTGAGCTAATTAAAAAAACGCCTGTAAAAGCAATACGAGTAATACAAATAGCCTAAAAAATACCCAGAAGAAAGTACGAAAAGTCCAAACGATGTCTTTCCCAGTGCAAAAAAAACTGGTTTCACTTTTGATCCTAAGCTTATCTGGCAGCGCGCTGTCGGCTGACGGTTTGCCGCCGCTGCGCGTTGATCCTGCATTGCTTGGGTTGCCTGCGGCTCCGGTTACTGAGGCAAAAAAGGAAAACAAAGCGGAAACTAAGCAGGAAACTAAGCAGGAAATTAAAGCGGAAAGTAAGCAGGAGAACAAGCAAGAAGCTAAGCAGGACACTAAGCAGGAAAATACCCAAGAGATTAAGCAAGTAACGACCTCGCAAGTTGCACCTATTGCGCCCAAAAGTGCGGCGCAGGCGGCGAGTAAGGCTGATGAAGCCTCGTCACAAAAGTCAGAACAAGCCACTGCTGTGGCGGTTCAACCGAAGACTGAATCTAAAACGCAAGTTCAGTCAGACAAGGTTGAAAGCGGCCCAGCACTTAAGGCTGAGCGTGTATTGCCAGCAGCCGAGTCGCCTGTGAATGAAGCCGCGCCCTTGACGGTGCCAACGACGACGACGCCAAAAACAACGCCAGCCCCAGCAATTGTTGCCACACCTGCTAGTCGAGAGCCGGCACCCGTCAAGGTGACGATTGCATCGCCTACTCCAGATACACCTTCCGCGAAACATATGCCGCTTTTCCGCGTTGATCCCGCCTTGCTAGGTGAAGCCCCCATCGTGGCACCGATCGTGGCACAGAAGGAGTCGCAGAAAGAGTCGCAGAAGGCGGCACCCGCTATGCAACCCCCAGATGTGGCAGAGCGCCCCTCTGTTGCGTCGCTTTACTCTGCTCATGTAGAGGCGGGTTTGTTGCCTGACTCGGGAGAGCCGTTAGCACTTAAACGTAGTGCACGACTTAAGCCTTTGCCGCCGGAAGGTTCGCCGATTTTAGTCAAGGGTTTGTCTGGGACATCAGCGAATCCAACACCTGAATCGTCTGGCGATCAATCGGGACACCATTCCTACCCCGTTTTCTTGTCTGCATCGCGCATCAAGTCGCGTGACGACAACGAAGTGGAAGCGGATGGCAACGTTGAAATGCACAAAGGCAACACTACGCTCACAGCAGATCACGAGACGTATTGGCGTATTGATGATGAAATTGAGGCGACCGGCAATGTGCGCTTGGTGCGTAATGCCGACGTGATGACTGGCCCGAAATTGCGTTTGAATATGACCGATTCCACGGGCGTTTTCGAGCAACCTCAATACGCCATTACGCGCGCAAAAAAGATACCACAACAGAAATCAAGCTTATTGGCGTCCGCAAAAGCACCTCCGCTAGAAGTGATCGCGGGTGAAGTGGTGAGCGACCCACGTTGGTTGACGACCGTTTCAGGCGAAGCGGACCGCCTTGAGTTTCAAGGCGAGAATCGCATTCGCATGGATAACGCAACCTACAGCACGTGTCGGGTTGATAGGCGTTCGTGGTATGCACAGGCGAGAGAGATTACGCTTGACCATGATCGTGGCGAAGGCGAGGCGCGCGACGCACGCGTGATGTTTATGGGCGTACCCTTGTTTTATTCGCCTTGGTTGAGCTTTTCGCTCGACGATCAACGTAAGTCAGGTTTTCTCTCACCCACATTTGGCGCATCGAGTAATACCGGTACCGAGTTAACCGTACCTTATTACTGGAACATCGCGCCGAATATGGACGCCACTATTGCGCCACGCCTGATGACCAAGCGCGGCCTGCAACTGGGCGGCGAGTTCCGATATTTGAAACCCAATTATCGCGGCGAAATCAGCGGCGAGTGGCTGCCGGAAGATGCCATCGTGCACAAATCGCGTAGTTCTTACTCGCTGAAACACGATCAAAATTTTGGTTATGGCTTTACGGGTAGTTTGAATTTAAATGGCGTGTCGGACGACACCTATTTCACGGATTTGTCGTCTCGTATTACAACGACTTCGCAAACCAACTTGTTGCGTCAAGGCTTGCTCACTTATAGCGGCGACTGGTGGTCAGCCACCGCTAACGTTCAGCGCTATCAAACTTTGCAAGACCCGGCGTTGCCGCCCGTTGCCGTTCCCTATGACCGCACACCGCAAGTCACAGTGGTCGCTAACAAGCCCGATGTTTATGGGGCGGCTTTAGCTTTCAACGGTGAGTACGTCAACTTCAAAAAGCCGACGGATGTTGTAGGAAGTCGCTTGACGATGTACCCACAAGTTTCAGTGCCTTGGCAAACACCTGCCTGGTATGTCACCCCCAAAATTGGTTACCACATGTCGCGGTATGATTTGTCGCGTCAGGCTTTGGGCACGCCCGATAAAATCAATCGTAACGTCCCCATTTTTAGCGTGGACTCTGGCCTGACATTTGAACGTGAGATGAGCTGGCAAGGCAAGTCGCTCACCCAGACTTTAGAGCCGCGCCTGTATTACCTGAATGTGCCCGGACGTAATCAAGACCTTATCCCTAATTTTGATAGTGGTTTGAGTGATTTTAATTTCGCGTCGATCTTTTCTGAGAATGTCTTTGCAGGTGGCGACCGGATAGCAGATGCGAACCAAGTAACTGCAGCGTTGACCTCACGTATTCTCGATCCTAAAACGGGCGAAGAATATATACGTGGCCTGATCGGCCAGCGTTACTACTTTAATAATCAAGAAGTCACCTTGCCTGGCGTTCCAACCCGTCCTGGCGGCGTATCAGATTTCCTCGCTGCCGTTTCAGGTCGCGTGACCGAGAAGTCCTACGTTGATACCGCGTGGCAATACAATCCGCGCGAACGCCACAGCGAGCGTTTCTCGCTAGGCGCGCGCTGGCAGCCTGACGTTACCAAAGTGTTAAACGCCAGCTATCGCTATACCCGTGATTCAAGCGCCGCTTTGCAAGGCATACGCCAAATTGATTTGTCAGGTCAATGGCCGCTAGGTCAAGGTTGGTATGCTGTGGGTCGTTACAATTACTCTTTACGCGACAGTCGCTTGATCGAAAGTGTGGCCGGGTTGGAATACGACGCTGGATGTTGGACCAGCCGTTTTGTTCTACAACGGTTCGCCACCACGACTGGCACCAATAACACCGCGATATTTATACAGCTTGAGCTGAATGGTTTCTCGCGCATCGGGTCGAATCCGCTAGAAATTCTGAAACGCAATATTCAAGGCTACGGAATCATTAATCAACCGACAGCTGACCCGGCGTTTGGTGCTCAATAAAAGCGTTCAAAAAAATTAGTCCATAGGCACATTGCCTCTTTTACGGAATCATGAAACTTATGCGATTAACTTCATCCTCATTCCCTTTCACCTTCTTTTTTTTAAGTCTCGCCACCTTACTTCCTGCCTTGGCGTGGGCGCAATCTTACAAACCGGTTGAAGCGGATCGTATTGTTGCCGTTGTGAACAACGAAGTGATTACTCTGCGAGAGCTGCAAGCGGGCGTGGTGTCTGCTGAAGCACAATTGCGCCAACAAGGGACCGAACTACCTTCGCGTGACGTGTTCCAACGCCATATTCTGGAACGCATGATCGTTGATCGCGCTCAAGTGCAAACCGCTAAAGAAACGGGTATCCGCGTCGACGATGCAGAACTCAATCGTGCGCTCACCAGCATTGCTGAACGGAATCGTTTAACGATGGATGCATTCCGTGCAGCATTGGAAAAAGATGGTCTTGCTTGGACCAAGTTTCGTGAAGATATTCGAAATGAAATATTGCTGTCGCGCTTAAAAGACCGTGAAGTGGATAGCCGAATTACGGTGACCGATGGCGAAATCGATAACTTTCTAGCCAACGCAGAAAATTTAGGTGGCAATGAAGAGCTAAATTTGGCGCATATTTTATTGCGTGTGCCTGAGCAGGCTAAGCCAGACCAATTGACGCGTATTAAAGCGAAAGCCGAAGACTTGGTATCGCAACTGAAAAAAGGGGCGGCGTTTGCCAAACTGGCCGCTGCTAACTCTGATGCGCCCGATGCCTTATCGGGAGGCGCCATGGGTTGGCGACCCCGCGATCGACTCCCGGCTATTTTTATGGATACGCTTAACGTCCTCAAGCTTGGCGAAGTGAGTGATGTGATTCGCAGCCCGGCCGGTTATCACATTATCAAGCTACTGGATAAGCGGGGTGGCAAGCTAACCGCACAACCCGTGCAGCAAACTCATGCACGCCACATCCTCATCAAGACTAGTCAAATCGTTTCGCAGGAAGAGGCGGTTCGCCGTTTAGTTGTACTCAAGGAGCGCATAGATAACGGCGCCGATTTTGCGGAGATGGCGCGCTTGCATTCCAATGATTTGTCCTCCTCCAAGGGCGGCGATTTAGGCTGGATGAATGCAGGAGAAACAGTGCCAGAATTTGAGCGAGCCATGAACGGACTTAAAATCAATGAACTTAGCGGCCCGGTAACCTCGCAATTTGGCGCGCACTTAATTCAAGTATTAGAACGGCGCACCGATGTTTCGCAAGAGCGTTTGCGTCAAAACGCGCGCTTAGCCATTCGTGAGCGCAAGGCCGATGAAGAGTATCAGGACTGGGTGCGCCAGATACGTGATCGCGCTTATGTCGAATACCGCCTGGATGAAAATAAATAATCTATTTTTAGGAAGCTGTTGTGCTTTCAAGGCGACCATTAAGGCTAAGTCTAAGGCTCGCTGAGGTGCGTTTGAGATGACCACTAAAGTGATACCCCCAACCCCATTGCCATCTCCTGCCCCCGTCATCGCCATCACCAGCGGCGAACCGGCAGGCATAGGCCCAGAAATTTGCGCTAGCTTAGCCGCATTGACCGCCATAGATCGCCTAGATAGTCCAGTTCGCCTCGTGATACTGGGCGATAAAGATTTAATTGCAGCTCGCGCAAAATCAGCAAGCTCATTGGGGCAGTCGCTTCAACTCATTGATTACCTCGGATCTTCCCCTCAGACAAACTCACCACAACCTGGCATGCTGGAAGTACTGCATATTCCACTGGCCAGCCCCTCATTGCCAGGGCAACTCGACGCAAGAAATTCGCCTTATGTTTTGCAGTTACTCGATCGCGCGTTAGCGGGCTGTATGGCACACGAGTTTTCGGCCATGGTGACTGCGCCGGTCCATAAAGGCGTTATTAACGATGCAGGTATTCCCTTTACGGGGCATACCGAATATTTAGCGGATAACACCGGCACGCCACGCGTCGTCATGATGCTGGTCGGCGGTGGTTTGAGAGTGGCGCTAGCGACAATCCACCTTGCGCTTAAAGACGTGCCTGCCGCACTAACAAAAACAGAACTAGAAACGACACTACGTATTCTTTATGCGGATTTGAAACATCGCTTCGGCCTTACCACCCCACGCATACTGGTGGCAGGTTTGAACCCGCACGCTGGCGAGAGTGGTCACATGGGACGCGAAGAAATTGACGTCATCGTCCCCGTCTTGGAAAAGCTGCGAGCCGAAGGCATGACCTTGCTAGGCCCCTTGCCAGCAGATACCTTATTTACGCCACATCAACTAGAGCGCGGTGATTGCGTACTGGCGATGTATCACGATCAAGGTCTGCCTGTGCTCAAATACGCCAGCTTTGGAGGTGGCGTGAATGTCACCTTAGGGCTGCCTATCATTCGCACCTCGGTTGATCATGGTACCGCGTTGGATTTGGCCGGGACGGGTAAAGCGGATGCAGGCAGTTTGATTGCTGCGGTTAACTTAGCAATTAGTTTAAGTAAGGCAACTGCATTGCAGAACAAAAAAGATCACGCTTGATGAAACACATTCCTCGCAAACGCTTCGGACAAAACTTTCTTGTTTCACAAAGTGTCATCAAAGATATTGTTTCTGCCATCAATCCGCAACCCGCCGATACGATGGTGGAAATTGGCCCAGGCCTGGCGGCCCTCACCGGCCCGCTCACTGAGCGGCTCGACCATTTACATGTTGTCGAAATTGACCGTGATTTGATTGCAGGCTTGCAGCAACGCTTTCCAAAAACCAAAGTCACCGTGCATGAAGGTGATGCCTTAAAGTTTGATTTCTCTGCGCTGGGGCCAAACTTACGTGTTGTCGGCAACTTGCCCTACAACATCTCTACGCCTATTCTTTTTCACCTTGCCGAATGCGCCAGCCAAGTACGCGATATGCACTTCATGCTGCAAAAAGAAGTGGTCGACCGTATGGTGGCCGAGCCGGGCAGTGCGAATGTAGGGCGACTGTCGATCATGTTGCAGTACCGTTTCGAAATGGAGCTATTGCTCCACGTGCCACCCGATTCATTCAACCCCCCGCCCAAAGTCGAGTCAGCCGTAGTGCGTATGCAGCCGCGGCCTCTCAAAGATTTGAACGCAAAAGATCACGCCGTTTTCGCACGTATAGTCACCGCTGCTTTTTCTATGCGGCGAAAAATGTTGCGAAATACACTGCGTGATTTGGTGAGCGAAGCTGACCTGACTGCCTTAGGCATTGCGTCTACGCAACGTGCAGAAGAAGTGTCAGTGAATGATTTTGTGCGGATTGCGAATTGCTGCTTGAAATAGTCATCAACAGTAGCCACCAACACTAGCCACCAGCAGTACCGCCAACAATCAACGCATGCGTTGTCCTTAGGTTTCAGAAATCCCTAATTCCACAATCACCGGCGCATGATCCGAAGGCCGCTCCGCTTTGCGAGCCACTTTATCCACTGAACACGTCTGGCAGAAGTTTTTCAGAGGGGTTGAAACCAGAATGTGATCAATGCGCATTCCTGCATTGCGGCGGAAGCCCATCATTCTGTAATCCCACCAGGAGTAAATTTGCTCGGGTTGATCGAATAATCGGAACGCATCGGACAAGCCCAGATCAATCAAGGCTTGAAAGGCGGCACGTTCCGGTGCAGAAACGAGGACTTGGCCTTCCCATGCTTTCGGATCATGCACATCGCGGTCTTCGGGCGCGATGTTGTAATCACCAAGCAGTACTAAGTTTGGGTAGCGCACCAATTCATCTCGCAACCAGTGGGTGAGTGCAGCAATCCATTTTAATTTATAGATGTACTTGTCTGAGTCCAAACTTTGACCATTTGGAAAGTAGCCACACACTACGCGCACTGGACCCGCAGCGCTATCTATTGTGGCGGCGATCAAACGCTTTTGCTCATCTACAAAATCGGGAATAGCAGTGACAACTTCGCGCAAAGGCAGGTGCGAAATAAGTGCGACACCGTTATAGGTTTTTTGGCCGATGAAGTTGACGTGATAGCCCGCGGCCTCTAGCTCCGCTTGCGGAAAGTTTTTGTCTTCTTGCTTGGTTTCTTGCAGACAGAGAACGTCGGGCTGATTGGCCGCAAGCCATTCTTGAACTTGCGGCAATCGAACTTTCAGTGAATTAACATTCCATGTAACGAGTTTCATTTTGCCGCTGGTGGCGCTTTAGGTGCGGCCCCGGAACTTGGAGTAGCAGGCGTAGGTTCAGGCGCAGGTGAGACCTTAGGTTTTTTGCCAGGCACGGCGCTGCTTGGGTAGCCTACGTTATCCAATAGCCCACCCCATCCAGACGCTAAGAACCCTTGCTGTTTTTGTGAGCCGGCAGAAAGCGATGGGACTAATATGTTACTAGCGTTGAATGTCTTTTTGAAAGACTCACCCTGCTCCGGCGTAGTGATGCTGACTTCACTGAAAGGAATGCCGCGCTTATTAAGAAACTCACGGGCGAGATTGCAGTCGCCTCCACAATCCGGTGAGGTGTAGAGCGTGACAGGAAAGTCTTTAGCCGCTTTTTGTGTGACGAAAGGTAATTCGCTGGTTTCAATGGTGCTGTTACCGCCGATGTTTCGCTCTTCAACTTTTTTAATTTCTTTAGGTGGCGGTTCGTCGGAGTAAGTAACCTTGCCATTTTTATCCACCCAACGATAAGCGGTTTGGGCATTCGCTAATGTGGACAGTGCAACGAGAGAAATCAAGCAAATCAGCGGTAGTTTCATTGGGCACCTCAACACAAAATTTGCGGAATAATTCTAGAACAAATTTACGCGGCAATCATACCATTGTGGCGAAGAAGCGCATCCACGCTGGGTGGGCGGCCACGGAAGGCGGTGAAGGATTCAATGGCAGGGCGGCTACCACCCACAGCGAGAATTTCGCGCCAGAAATGTGCGCCGGTTTCTGCGTCCAATGTTCCTTGGGTTCCGTGAGTTCCTTCTGCTGAGGCCCGTTTTTGGCTGTTTTCTTCGAACAACTCGTATGCGTCTGCGGAAAGGACTTCGGCCCATTTGTAGCTGAAATAGCCCGCGCCATAGCCACCGGCAAAGATGTGCGAAAAACTGTTTGGGAAACGATGCCAAGTGGGCGGGGTCATCACGGCGACTTCGGCGCGTACGGTATTCAGTAAATCCAGCACACTTTGTTTTCCGCCCGGGGTGAAGTCGTGGTGCAGTTGAAGATCAAAGAGTGAAAACTCGATCTGGCGCAACATTTGCAAACCACTTTGAAAGTTTTTGGCCGCCAGCATCTTGTCAAACAAAGCACGGGGCAGTGGTGCGCCGGTATCCACATGCGAGGTCATGTTGGAAAGCACGCGCCATTCCCAGCAAAAATTTTCCATAAACTGGCTGGGCAACTCAACGGCATCCCACTCCACGCCATGAATGCCGGATACACCCAACTCATCAATTTGCGTGAGCATGTGGTGCAAGCCGTGGCCAAACTCGTGGAAGAGGGTAATCACTTCGTCGTGCGTAAAGACAGCACGTTTACCATTCAACGGCGGTGTGAAATTGCAGTTCAGGTAAGCCACGGGGTGCTGAATGCCGTTGGCTGTGCGCCGGCGAGTGATGGCGTCATCCATCCATGCGCCACCGCGCTTGGTGTCGCGCGCGTAAAGATCTAGGTAAAACTGCCCGACGGGTTGTCCTTCGCTGTCGGCGATGCTGAAAAAGCGCACGTCGCTATTCCAACTGGACGTGTTCGTTTCTTTAATCTGTAAACCAAACAAGGTTTGTACGACGTGGAACAAACCTTCGAGTACTTTCGGCTCGGGGAAATACTCCTTCACCTCCTGCTCGGAAAATGCATAGCGTTGAACGCGCAGTTTTTCGGAAGCGTAGGCAACATCCCAAGATTGCAACTCACTTAAACCAAGTTCAGTAGATGCAAAGTCGCGCAACTCGGCCAGATCACGTTCCGCGTGGGGCCGCGCTTTGGCGGCAAGCTCACGCAGAAATGTAGTGACTTGTGCCGGTGACTCGGCCATTTTTGGTACAAGAGACACTTCAGCATAGCTGGAGAAGCCCAGTAGACGCGCCTCTTCAGCACGTAGCGCGAGAATTTTTTCAATAAGCGCTGTGTTGTCCCACTCAGGGTTTCCAAATTCCGCCGCGCGGGTTGCATAAGCGCGATAGAGTTTTTCTCGAAGCGCACGGTTATCCGCGTATTGCAGAATCGGCATGTAAGAAGGTGCGTGCAGGCTAAACTTCCAGCCTGTTTTACCGTCTTTCTCAGCTGCCTCTTTTGCCGCTTCTAAAGCATCGTCGGGCAAGCCAGCCAGCAACGCTTTGTCTTCAACAAACTCGCCAAATGCATTGGTAGCATCCAACAAGTTTTCAGAAAACTTCGCTGAACACTGTGCGAGATCTTCTTGAATCTGCTGGAAGCGTGGCTTAACTTCTGCCGCCAGTTCGGCGCCAGACAGGCGAAAGTCGCGCACTTCGTTGTCGATAATTTTACGTTGCGCAGTACCGAGCTTCGCATAAGCGGCACTGGTTTGGATGGCTTTGAATTTTTGAAATAGCCCTAAATTTTGTCCAAGCTCCGCGAAAAAGCGTGAAACCTCCGGCAGATTCGCGTTATAGGCTTCCCGCCATTCCGGCACGTCATTCACAGAATGAAGATGGCTAACCACACCCCACGCACGTAAGAATCGCTCCGTCTCGTCAAAAAACGGTGCGGCAAAATTTCCCCAAGTTGCCTCGGCCGTCTCTGCAGTTAAGCGCGCAATTAATGCACGGGTTGCAGTGAGCAACTCGGTCACAGCGGGCGTGACGTGTTCGGGTAGCACACTATCAAAGCGGGGAAGACCGGAGAAGTCGAGCAAGGGGTTAGTCATGGTTAAACCTATCAATAAAGAGCGGGGTAAATATATATCTGGGCAACTACGCCAGACTCAAGCCCGTGAGGCGTTCATAAGCCTCGCGGTATTTCGCGCTGGTCTTGGCGATGACATCAGCCGGTAAGGCAGGGCCTGGCGCTTGCTTGTTCCAGTCCAGTGTTTCCAAATAATCTCGCACAAACTGTTTGTCGTAACTCGGCGGGCTAATGCCTTCACTGTACTGGTCGGCGGGCCAGAAGCGCGATGAATCGGGCGTGAGCGCCTCGTCGATCAAATGCAGCTTACCGGCGGCATCCAAGCCAAACTCAAACTTTGTGTCTGCAATGATGATGCCACGCGTCAGTGCGTAAGCCGATGCCTCGCTATAAAAACGCAAGGTGACATCGCGTACTTGGGCTGCGAGTTCCGCGCCAATTAATTTTTCGACTGTAGCGAAATCAATGTTTTCATCGTGATCACCCATCTCCGCTTTAGTGGCAGGGGTGAACAGAGGCTGGGGTAGTTTTTGCGCCAGCTTCAAACCAGCGGGCAACTGAATGCCGCAGACTGCGCCGGTCTGCTGATAATCCTTCCAGCCCGTGCCAATAATGTAGCCACGAACCACCGCTTCAATGGGCAGCGGCTTCAAGCGTTTTACAACAACGGAACGGCCGCGCACTTGGGCTTGTTCATCAGCGCCTTTCACGACGGACTCAGGATCAATACCGGTTAGGTGATTGGCAATAATGTGCTTGAGCTTCTCAAACCAGAAGCTGGAAACGGCGGTGAGCACGCGACCTTTATCGGTAATGGGGTCGGGCAGAATCACGTCGAATGCAGACAGACGATCAGTCGTAACGATCAGCAAATGCTCGTCGCTAACCTCATAAATGTCGCGAACCTTGCCGCGTGCAACGAGAGGAAGACTGGTAATTTTTGTTTCGAATACCGAGGTGTTCATGGTTAACTCGCTTTAAGTTTTAGGAAATATAACGTTTAGCTTGGATGGATGCCGGAGTCTAGACCGCGAAGGGCTGGCCACTTGGATCACTTGAGAAGTCCTTTCTGCGCCAAACGCAGGCAATAGATAATGATGCCAAAGACAAGTACCAAGCTAAGGTGGCCAAGGATATTCAGGTGCTGCGACACACTTTTTGTCACCCCCCACGCCATATACAGGCCGAAAATAATGATTGCTCCTTTGCGCATGAAAAAGAGCAGTAGGCCTGCTAGCAGTAAAAAAAATGGATAGAGTATCTTTGCGGCTAAAATAAATGGGGATACGGCACCAATTTTAACGAGGTAAACGAATGCTGCCCAGGGCTCGGATAGGAATAGCATAGTGCCCACAAACTGAAGAACGCACCAAACCAAAATGATGAAGACCGGAATAGGCCTTGTCTGAAACCAGCTGGGTGTCACCTTCAGAGCGACAGAGTTTGGAGGTTCCATTGGAAGCGTCATGTTTGAAATGGAGGAAGATAGGCGAGCGGGGTTAACCTTATCGGACCACCTGATTCAACTCACCCTTCTTATAACGCTCCGCCATTTTCTCGAGTGTGATGACTTTAATTTTTGAACCTTGACCGGCGCAACCAAACGCTTCATAGCGAGCTTGGCAAATGATTTTTGCAGCATCGCGGGCGGGCTTGAGGTAATCGCGGGGGTCGAACTTGGATGGGTTCTCGAACAGGTATTTGCGAATGGCGGCGGTCATGGCGAGGCGGACATCGGTATCGATGTTGATTTTACGAACGCCATGTTTAATGCCTTCCTGAATTTCTTCAACGGGCACGCCATAGGTTTCTTTCATGTCGCCACCATGCTGACGAATGATTTCTAACAAATCTTGCGGCACGCTGCTGGAGCCATGCATCACCAAGTGCGTATTGGGAATGCGCGCATGGATTTCCTTGATGCGGTCGATGGCGAGAATGTCGCCGGTGGGTTTGCGCGAAAACTTGTAAGCGCCGTGGGATGTGCCAATTGCAATGGCGAGTGCATCACACTGAGTTTGCTTCACGAAGTCGGCGGCTTGGTCAGGGTCGGTGAGTAGTTGTTCGCGCGTCATCGTGCCTTCTGCACCGTGACCGTCTTCTTTGTCGCCCTTCATGGTTTCCAGTGAGCCGAGTACGCCGAGTTCACCTTCCACAGTCACGCCGATGGAGTGGGAGAGTTCAACGACTTTTTTGGTCACGGCGACGTTGTATTCGTAAGAGGCGACGCTCTTGCCATCGGCCTCTAAGGAGCCATCCATCATGACGGAAGTAAAGCCAGAGCGAATCGCTGTCATGCACACGTCAGGTGATTGGCCGTGATCTTGGTGCATCACGATGGGAATGTTGGGATACGACTCCAGTGCCGCCAAAATCTGGTGACGCAGAAACGGCTCACCCGCATATTTACGCGCGCCTGCTGAAGCTTGCATGATGACTGGGCTATCAGTCGCGCTAGCAGCTTCCATGATGGCCCAGACTTGCTCCATGTTGTTCACATTGAATGCAGGCAGGCCATAACCATTTTCAGCCGCGTGATCGAGAAGTTGTCGCATGGATACGAGTGGCATTTTGGACTCCTAAAAATAAGTTGGAAAAATAAACAGAAGCAAGTGAGCTTGGATTAGTTGAAAAATGAGAGCTATTTAATTTCTAATTAGCTAATCAGGGTTGTTAGGTTTTAAGTTCACAAGCTATTTCTTGCCGACGACCAAGTATGTTCGCCAACGCGGATAATTTTCATGGTGTTTGTGCCACCCGGCATACCGATGGGTTCGCCAAAGGTCATCACGATGGTGTCACCAATTTCTACTGCGCCAGAAGCAATCAGTACTTCCTCCGCTTCACGCAACAGCGTATCGCGGTCGTTACCGCTGTACTGCGTCATGAGTGGGTAGACATCACGGAACAAACTCACTTTGTAACGCGTACTGACTTCAGGCGTCAGCGCATAAATTGGCACGCCGCAATTAATGCGCGACATCCACAGCGCCGTAGAACCCGATTGAGTGAGTGCGGCAATCGCTTTCACTTTTAGGTGATACGCAGTAAACAGCGCGGCCATAGCAATAGATTGATCGATGCGCGTAAACACACGATCCAGGAAGTGCCGGTCGAGCGTAATTTCATGCGATTTTTCGGCTTCGACGCAGATGCGCGCCATCGCTTCTACTGTCTCTACGGGAAACTTTCCCGAAGCCGTTTCAGCGGAAAGCATCACCGCATCCGTACCATCCAACACGGCATTGGCTACGTCGGATACTTCGGCCCGCGTCGGCACGGGGCTGCTAATCATCGATTCCATCATCTGCGTGGCGGTGATGGCGAATTTGTTGTGTTCGCGCGCCAGTCGGATCATGCGTTTTTGCATGGCGGGCACGGAGGCGTCACCGACTTCAACGGCCAAATCACCGCGCGCGACCATGATGCCGTCGCAGGCATGCATGATGTCTTCCAGCGCGGCAATCGCTTCCACGCGCTCAATTTTGGCAATGAGAAGTGCGTCTGACCCGGCAGCATGAAGCAGTTCACGCGCTAAGCGCATATCCGCGCCCGACTTGGGGAAGGAGACAGCGACGAAATCGCAATTCAATTCCGCAGCCACCTTGATGTCTTCAATATCCTTCGCGGTCAGCGCGGGGGCTGAAAGTCCGCCGCCTTGGCGATTGATGCCTTTATTGTTTGAGAGGGCGCCACCGACGCGTACGCGGCAGTGAATCTGGCCTTCCATGATGTGCTCTACATCCATCACGATGCGGCCATCGTCGAGCAGCAACACGACGCCGGGCGCTACGTCGTCGATCAGTTCTGGATAGTCCAGCCCAACGCGTGTTTCGTCACCTGATTTGCAATGGGTGTCGAATATGAAGGGCGCGCCATTAGCCAGTTCCACCTTGCCGGCGGCAAATTTGCCGACGCGAATTTTCGGACCTTGTAGATCCACCATGATGCCGACAGTGCGACCCACTTTGCGCACAATGTCGCGCACCAACTCAACACGATGGCGATGGTCGTCCGCCGTACCGTGTGAAAAATTCAGCCTCACCACATCTACCCCGGCCACTATCAGCCGGGTTAGCACTTCGGCATCACTGGATGCTGGACCTAAAGTAGCGACGATCTTGGTATTTCGTTGCATGGTTATTTGTCCGCGAAGATATTAAAAATGGGCTGGAAGTTGAGAGCCAGTGAGTTTATTTTGCTGCGCGTTGTTCCAATATCGCTACTGCTGGCAAAACCTTGCCTTCCAAAAACTCCAAGAAAGCGCCGCCCCCGGTCGAGATATAAGACACCTTATCAGCAATGCCATATTTAGCGATGGCGGCCAGCGTATCGCCACCACCCGCAATCGAAAAGGCCGGTGAGGCGGCGATAGCATTGGCGACTGTTTCTGTGCCCTTCCCAAACTGATCGAACTCGAACACACCGACAGGGCCGTTCCAAACAATCGTTCCCGCTTTAGCGATCATCTCAGCGAGCTGCGCCGAAGATTCTGGGCCGAAGTCGAAAATCATGTCGTCCGCGCTTACGTCATCTATGTTTTTGAGTTGGGCTTCCGCTTTGGCAGAGAATTCCTTCGCGCACACCACATCGACGGGCATAGGCAGTTTGCCGCCGCGTGCAGCCAACGCTTCAACCACCGCTTTCGCTTCATCCACCAAGCTGGCTTCGCAGAGCGACTTACCAATTTGCTGGCCTTGTGCGAGCAAAAACGTATTGGCAATCCCGCCGCCGACGATAAGTTGATCGACTTTGCTTGAGAGGTTTTTTAACAAGGTGAGTTTGGTAGAGACTTTAGATCCCGCAACAATCGCCAACAGTGGGCGCGCGGGATGAGCGAGTGCTTTGCCCAGCGCATCCAACTCAGCCGCCAGCAGCGGGCCTGCGCAGGCAATCGGTGCGTACTTGGCAATGCCTTCGGTGGTTCCTTCAGCACGGTGGGCTGTGCCGAAAGCGTCCATCACAAAGACGTCGCACAAGGCCGCCATTTTTTTTGCCAGCACATCGTCGTTCTTTTTCTCACCCTTGTTGAAGCGGCAGTTTTCCAGCAAAACGAGTTTGCCTGGCTCCACGGTAAAGTCACCATCCACCCAGTTTTTGATGAGGGGAACATCTATGCCGAGTAACTCGCCAAGACGCCGAGCAATTGGGGCGAGCGACACTAATGGATCGTATTCGCCCTCCGTCGGCCGACCTAGATGCGAGGTCAGCATCAAGCGCGCACCGGATTTCAGTGCGTGATGAATGCCCGGCAAGGCAGCACGAATGCGGGTCTCCTCGGTAATCTCACCACGATCATTCATTGGCACATTGAAATCCTCGCGGATAAAAACGCGCTTATTGGCGAGATCCAAATCGGTCATGCGGATAAATGTCATTACAGCAATGCCTTCAAACTAAAAATTGATAATACGCTTTGATTATTTCGCGTTCATGAGCGCAACACAGGTGTCCAGCATACGATTGCTGAAGCCCCACTCGTTGTCGTACCAGCTCAACACTTTCACCAGCGTGCCGCCCATAACGCGCGTTTGGGTGGAGTCAAAATTGGATGAATGCGGATCGTGGTTAAAGTCGACGGAGACCAGTGGCTGGGTGTTGTAGGCCAAAATGCCTTTCAACTCGCCTAGGGACGCGGCTCTCATCACTTCATTTACTTCCTCAACCGTGGTTGCACGTGCAGCGGTGAAGGTGAGGTCGACGACGGATACATTGATGGTGGGAACGCGAATAGAAAAACCGTCCAGCTTGCCATTCAGCTCTGGTAAGACAAGGCCAACCGCAGCGGCAGCGCCGGTCTTGGTGGGGATCATCGACATGGTGGCGGAGCGCGCGCGACGTAAATCTTCGTGATAAACGTCGGTGAGTACTTGGTCGTTGGTGTACGCATGCACGGTTGTCATCAAGCCTTGTACTAAGCCGATTTTCTCGTGCAGCGGTTTAACCAGCGGCGCTAAGCAGTTGGTGGTGCAGGACGCGTTAGAGATAACCGTGTCGGTTGATTTAAGGATGGAATGGTTAACACCGAACACGACGGTCGCATCCACATCTTTACCACCGGGCGCGGAGATGATGACTTTCTTTGCGCCGCCCTTTAAGTGGGCCGAGGCTTTTTCTTTGGTAGTAAAAAAGCCGGTGCATTCCATGACCACGTCCACACCAAGCTCGCCCCAAGGCAACTCTGCTGGGTTGCGGTTGGCCAGCACGCGAATTTTTTGTCCATTGACGATCATGAAATCGCCGTCGACGGTGACCGTGCCAGGGAACTTGCCGTGTGCGGTGTCGTAGCGTGTTAAGTGCGCGTTGGTGTTTGCGTCGCCCAAGTCGTTGATCGCAACGATCTCGATGTCGGTACGACCGCTTTCAAACAATGCGCGCAATACATTGCGCCCGATACGGCCGTAACCGTTAATGCCAACTTTGATAGTCATTCTGCTAACTCCTGAATAAAAATTACAAAAGGTTTTTCACCGTCTTCACGACGTTCTCTACTGTGAAGCCGAATTCTTTAAACAACAGGCCGGCGGGAGCCGATTCACCAAAACGATCCAATCCAATCACTGCGTCCTGATTACTGTCTGCTGCGCCCACATATTTACGCCAGCCATCCGTAACGCCCGCTTCCACCGCCACTCGCACAATTCCTTGGGGCAAAACGCTTGCCCGGTAAGCCGCATCCTGCTTGTCAAAGATGCTCGTGCAGGGCATGGACACTACCCGTACCGCAATTCCCTCAGCCGCCAAGGCTAGCTGGGCTTTCACCGCCAAGTCGACTTCTGATCCGGTAGCGATAATGACTGCGCGCGGTTTATTGTCGGGCGCATCCAACAACACGTAACCACCCTTAGAAATAGCGGCAATTTGCGTGCCGTTACGGGGCTGAAACGCCAAGTTTTGACGAGACAAACACAACGCAGTAGGGCCATCGTGACGAGCAATCGCAGAGGCCCATGCAGCGGCCGTCTCCAAGGTGTCACAGGGACGCCAAACATCCAGATTAGGCATTAAGCGCAAGGTGGCGGTTTGCTCTACGGGTTGATGGGTCGGGCCATCTTCGCCCAGGCCGATAGAGTCATGCGTGAAAACCAGAATTTGCCGAATTTTCATCAGCGCGGCCATACGGATGGCGTTGCGCGCGTATTCGGAGAACATCAAGAATGTGGCCGTGTAAGGAACTAAGCCGCCATGCAGACTCAAACCGTTGGCGATAGCCACCATGCCGAATTCACGCACGCCGTAATAAATGTAGTTACCGCCACCATCTAGGGTTTTTTCGTTTGCGGAGTTGCTCACACCTTTAGAGCCCGACCACAGCGTGAGGTTAGAACTAGCCAAATCGGCCGAACCGCCAATGAGTTCTGGCAGCTTTGGCGCAAAAGCTTCGATACTGTTTTGTGATGCTTTACGCGTGGCTATTGTTTCCGCTTTTTCGTTGATTTTGGCTAAGGTGGCGGCCACATCGGCATCCCAGCTGGCAGGCAGCTCGCCTGCTTGGCGGCGCTTAAATTCAACAGCGAGATCAGGAAACTGTTTTGTATAAGCACCAAACTTTTTCTGCCAGTCAGCCTCCAAAGCAGCGCCTTTTTTGCGCGCATCCCAAGCATCGTAAATATCTTGTGGAACCTCGAAGGGAGCATGGTTCCAGTCTATAAATAGCCGCGTGGCGGCGATTTCAGCATCGCCCAGCGGCGAACCATGCACGTCATGACCGCCACCTTTGTTAGGGCATCCCATACCGATGGTGGTTTTGCAACAAATCAAGGTTGGCCGCGAGGTTTCCGCTTTGGCTTGTTGAATGGCTGCGTCGATGGCAGCGGAATCATGTCCGGCAACATTCGGGATAACTTGCCAGCCATAGGCTTCAAAGCGTTGCGGCGTGTTGTCGGTAAACCAACCTTTAACGTCACCGTCGATGGAAATTCCGTTGTCGTCGTAAAAGCAGATCAACTTACCCAGACCCAGCGTACCGGCCAGCGAGCACGCCTCGTGCGAAATGCCTTCCATCAAGCAGCCATCACCAAGGAACACGTAGGTGTGGTGATTAACAATATCGTGATCTGGCCGATTGAATTCCGCCGCCAATACTTTTTCCGCCAGCGCCATACCCACCGCGTTTGCCAGACCTTGGCCCAGCGGCCCGGTGGTGGTCTCTACGCCGGGCGTGTAGCCATATTCGGGATGGCCGGGTGTTTTAGAGTGGAGTTGGCGAAACTGCTTGAGGTCTTCGATAGAAAGATCGTAGCCCGTCAGGTGCAAGAGCGCATAAAGCAGCATCGAGCCGTGCCCGTTGGAGAGCACAAAACGATCGCGGTCAGCCCACTTAGGGTTGGCTGGGTTGTGGCGATGATGCTTATTCCACAACACCTCGGCGATTTCCGCCATGCCCATCGGCATACCCGGGTGGCCGGAATTGGCTTTTTGCACCGCATCCATGGCCAAGGCGCGAACCGCACCAGTTAAAGGGTTAAATGCGGGCTTACAAACAGTTTTTTGCGAAGTGGGATTGGTAGCCATCTGATTAGTAACAGGTTGGTATTGGTTGGACATTGCGAGCGGGCTAATCGAAAGCGGATTTCGCCCATCGGAAAACACTAAATTATCGTCGAAATCGAGGGATTTTGATAGCGCTAGGGTGGGTTTGTTTTGTGAGTGACGGTGATGAGAATACGGCGGTTAATATACTCGCCGTTATTCAGGCCATTGATAAGCAGGGTAATTACCCGTCGCGATCAAGCTTTGGCCCCTTTTTGGTACGACACTTTGCAAAACGTTGCGACGCTAAATAGGACTGAGCGGGCCAGCGCTGACTGATGCGGCGTCGTAACAGACCTTTATGATCGACGCGTTAGCTGATGGCTTCTTTACCAAGCAACTCCACTGCACGATAAACGACCATTGAAAAAATGCGATTATTGGTTTCGTTGATGTTACTTATCAGTTTCGGATGTTGCTTGAAATACGGAATTAACAAGCGCGCGAACCCGTCTTTGTATTCGGACTCCCAGAGTCCTTCGGCATGCCAAGCAAAAACGTGCTCGGCTTCGTTTAGCACTGCGCTAATGCGTACGTTTGTATTTTCGTCTGGGGATATCGGATAGACCGGTGACCCGAAAGCTTCAATGTTTGGCGCGTAGATGCTCATAAGCGGACAACCGTTTGCGCTAGGCGAGACCGCGCGGCATTATTGTGCAGCTTCCAGAGACTGAAAGGAGCGAGGTTGAGAGCGATGGAGAGCGATAAGGGGCCAGGCTCGCATTGTTTTGAATGAAGTCCCACCTCTCACAACAGATGCTCCGAAACCCTTATCCAGCTTGCCTCTCAGGGCAGGGTGTGCAGGAGGAATTAAAGGGGCAGTGGGATTAATGCGAGCCTGGCCCCTTATAATTGAACTCAAGTCAGGGTGAATTAATTAATTCAAGCAAGGGACTTCAGACTCGATTACCAGGTACTGAGCCATTTTCAGGTGTGCAACTTGGCACATATAAAGATTCATCAACTGCATATCTTTACACTGTCGATGAGCGCGGTTTAAATATTGCGTTGGAGCAAACATCTGTAGGATCAAATTCGATAATAAAACATACTAACTTGAGTTCTCAAGCTTCAATTGGTGGTGAGGTATGGTTTGGGCCAAACAATACTGTGATGGTGAATGCATTCTCTGGTCGATTTGGTGTCGGCGCGGGAGTTACTGATACCCAGTGGCAAAATACTATAAAGCTTTGGGAATCTTTGGGATACAAGGTCAAGGCGATTCCTTTTAGATAAAAATATGATGAAAATGAAACTATGGCAATTAGATTCTATTCTTTGTGCAAATAGAAATCGTGGCTTATCAGTAAAGGTGGCCGCTTTGAAAGTAAAGTGGTCTTACCTAAAACCTGTATTTGAGAGCATAGAAATATTTTACGAGAACACGGATAAAAATACTTTAGACATCATTTTGCCATCCGATTTTGTCATACAAGTACTGTCAGAGTCTGACATCGTGTGCTACAAAACAAGAATATGGTACGAAAATAACCAATGTTGGCAATCACGATTAAAGTCACGTAGTTATTCCCATGAGGATGAAAAGATAGCCGCGGTTGATGTTTATATTCGGTATGGTGGCGATGTGCTGGAAAACGTGTTTGAAAAAGGTGTCGTTGAAGTAGCCGATTTTTCAGCACCCGCGTAGCTATTTGTCCTATCCAAACCTCCAAACCAATCTGAGTAACTCCGCAAGCAGCATTTTTCAACTGGCAACCCTCATGTTGCCATTTTTTTCGTCTTATTAAAACGTGATTTAAGGCTAAAGGGGCCAGGGTGAGGCATCCCGGTTTTCATGGACAGTTAATTTAAGCATATCGCCATTCTTTTTCAAACTGCTCGGGGGATTTATATCCCAATGTTTGATGGATTCTTTTGCGGTTATAAAAGACCTCGATGTAATTCTGTATTGCCCCTCTCGCCTCGTCTCTGTTTTTGAAATCACAATGATGAACCAACTCATTCTTCAGTGTTGAGAAGAAGCTCTCTGCCACCGCATTATCCTGGGGTACTTTACGGCCATTCATGCTGGGCAAAACGCCATTGGCCGCCATGACCTCACGATAAGCATTACTGCAGTACTGCGACCCACGGTCTGTATGGTGAATCAAACCGGGCTTGGGGTGACGAGTGGCAAGCGCCATTGTCAAAGCCCCCACATGGAGTGCCTGACCCGGCCGATGATCCATCGACCAGCCGACCACTTTGCGAGAGAACAAGTCGAGTAACACGGCAAGGTGGAGCCAACCTTCGCGCGTTCTGATGAAGGTCATGTCGCCCGCCCAAACACGATTAGGCGTGGGTGCATTGAAACGACGAACCAACAAATCAGGGGCGGGGGCTGCCGTTTTGTGATGTTCAACTGTGATGCGCTGGCGCTGTTGGCGTTTGACTTCTATCCCGCCTTCACGACGTAATCGAGCAACCCGATGTTTGCCACAGGTGATGTTGCGTGCCTTTAGCGCATGCCATGTCTTGACGGAGCCGTAGGCACTGCGATGTTCTACGTGTATCCGATAGATTTCAACCATGAGTTGTGCGTCACGTTGCGTATGTTGGCTGGGTTTGCGTTTCCGCCAAGCGTGAAAGCCGCTGCGAGACACTTGTACTAGCCGACATAGTTGTGCAACAGAA
>Ga0209181_10001486_pt1 | contig 41004 bp, 38 predicted proteins | sample MAT05_FD_187208 | JGI IMG/M metagenome (GOLD analysis project Ga0209181, IMG submission 187208) | Freshwater microbial communities from Lake Fryxell liftoff mats and glacier meltwater in Antarctica - MAT-05 (SPAdes) (version 2) | ecosystem: Environmental > Aquatic > Freshwater > Ice > Liftoff... | reverse complement strand
CTGATGTCTGATTTGTTGATTTCTGATAAGGGGATGTCTGATGACTGATTTGTTGATGTCTGATATCGCGATGTCTGATATATTGATGTCTGATTTGTTGATGTCTGATTTATTGAATTTCTGATTTTTGGGAGAGTAATATTATTTGAACATACGCTGCATTCCAGGCAATTAAGACAATCTCAGATAATCAAATGCTTCTTGTTTAAAGACAATTCAAACAATAGAATAAGGTAGTTAGGTTAAAAAAATCAGACATCAGAAAATCAGACATCAGACATAATAGTTTTATTTTTGTGTGATGGTAAAAACAATTTGTGTTGCAGGTGCAGGAACAATGGGAAGCGGAATTGCATTGGTTGCTGCCCGGAGTGAATTTAATACCTTGTTGTTTGACCTTGATCCATTGGTACTTGAAAAGGCTGCCATCTCTATTCAACATGGAATTCAGCAATTGGCAGATAAGCAAAAAATTACTGCTGAAGAAGGGGTAATCATTTTTAAACGAATACAATTTATCAGCGATGTACAACAGTGCATCGCTGATTTTTTTATAGAAGCTATCATCGAAAAAGCGGATGCAAAAATTGGACTCTTTAACCAGTTTGCCAATTACAATGATGAACAGGCGATTTTTGCTACCAATACATCTTCCCTGTCTGTTTCAACTATTCAGTCTGAAATTCTTCACCCCGAAAGAGTAATTGGAATGCACTTTTTTAACCCTGCCCCGATCATGAAACTGGTGGAGGTAGTCAGTGGAAAACACACTAGCGCTTCAACCACGGAGGTGGTGTATGAGCTTTGCAAGTTGATGGGAAAAATTCCGGTACTTTGTAATGATGCACCGGGTTTTATTGTAAACCGCGTAGCCCGTCATTATTACCTGGAAGCCATGAAAATAGTGGAGTCTGGTATTGCCACCATTGAAACCGTGGATGCATTGATGGAGGCCAGCGGCTTTAAAATGGGGCCCTTCAAATTAATGGACCTGATTGGTATGGATGTAAATTTAGCAGTCACCAAAAGTATTTACAATGCCTTTGATAATATGGAAAGATTTGCTCCATCTCCATTGCAGGAAGAAAAAGTGAGGAACGGTGAACTCGGAAGAAAATCGGGCAAAGGATTTTATACCTATTGAGGCAAAACTATTTGTAGGCTATTCCATTTTTGGCGAATGCTTTTTAATCAGCTTTTCGAAATAAAATTATTTTCCTTGCAACTCATTCCAGCAACGGTTCCGGGTTATCAAATTAGCTCTCTAAGCGATCGGGCGGTGATGGTTAGTTTTGGAAATATCCTCGATGAAGCAATCAACGATATAGTATTGAGCCTGCATAAAACGCTACAGCTTTCTCCATTCCCCGGCTATGTGGAGTCGGTGCCTGCATACGCGTCAATGGCTGTTTTTTATGATATAAAAAAAATAAATACACAAGGTGAAGTTTCTCCCGTTTCTCTTGTAAAGAACTACCTGCAGCAATTGTTGGAAACACCGCTTCAGGCAAATACCCCATTGTCTTCAATAAAAAAAATTCCTGTTTGTTATGATGAATTGTTTGGCATAGATTTAAAAGGGATTGCGGAATTGCACCAGTTAAGTATCGATGAAATTATTAGCCTGCACACGGCGGTTATTTACAAGGTGTATATGATTGGGTTTTTACCCGGCTTTGCATACATGGGTACCGTTGATAATAAATTAATTACCCCCCGAAAGGATCAACCGAGGTTGAATGTAGCTGCAGGAAGCGTAGGTATTGCAGGAGCCCAAACGGGTATTTATCCAATGGATTCTCCCGGGGGATGGCAGATCATCGGTAAAACCCCCTTGCATTTATTTGATATTACACAATCAACTCCCTGCTTATTATCTGCAGGCGACAGGGTGCAATTTATTTCCATATCGTTGGATGAATTTAATGCAACTCATGTCCATTAAAATTATAAAACCAGGCCTGTTCACTACTATTCAGGACCTGGGTAGAAATGGCTATCGTGCGGCAGGTATCGGACCCGGTGGAGCAATGGATTTTTTTGCGGCTTCGGTTGCTAATTCTTTAGTGGGTAACGATGAAAACAGCCCAGTGATTGAAATGCATTTTCCTGCGGCCGAAATTTTATTTGAAGCCGATACATTGATTAGCATTACCGGTGGAAATTTTAGTGGTTATATCAATGAGGGTGCTGTTGCTTTATGGAAGCCATTGCAGGTAAAAAAGAATGACCGGTTGTCTTTCAAAAAATATATCAGCGGGGCAAGGGTTTATCTTGCTATTGCTGGCGGATTTGCTGCAGATGGCTGGTTAAATAGTTTTAGTACCAATACAAAAGTGAAAGCAGGAGGATTTAAAGGAAGGGCTTTCCAAAGGGAAGATATCATCTCTTTCAATAAAAAATTACCGTTTATTTCAGTGGAGGACTTTCCCGATTTTAAGTCAGGCATTCATCCGGTTTATCTTCCGCCGGATAACATTCGCTGCATTTCCGGGCTGCAGTGGGATTTGTTGAATGATGAATCCAAAAAGGCATTTTCGCAGACATCTTTTTCTATCACCACCCAATCGGACAGGATGGGGTATCGGCTGCATGGAAAGGAACTTGATTTGCAAAGCCCGGTTGAATTAATATCATCCCCCGTAGATTCAGGCACCATACAGTTGATACCCAATGGTCAATTGATTGTTTTAATGGCCGATCATCAAACCACGGGTGGCTATCCGGCTATCGCCAATGTGATTAGCGCCGATCTTCCGAAATTGGCGCAGGCAAATATTCAAAGTAATATTCATTTTGAATTGATGTCAGTGGATTGTGCCACCGATGCCTTATTTTCATTGTACCAAACAATGGGATCAATAAAAGGAAATTGCAATAATTTTTACGATGCACATAGACATCAATTGTGATATGGGTGAAGGTATCGGCAATGAAGCATTACTGATGCCTTTTATCAGCTCGGCAAATATTGCCTGTGGATTTCATGCGGGGGATGAAGATGAAATGCAGCGGGTAGTGGCGCTTTGTTTACAGCATGGCGTTGCCATCGGTGCTCATCCTTCTTTTCCTGACAGAGAAAATTTTGGCAGAACAGCAATGCATTTGCCACTGGATGAAATACAACAAATTATAAAGGAACAATTAAGCGTGCTTAATAAAATAGTGACTGCTAACGTAGGAAAACTGCACCACGTAAAACCACATGGCGCCCTGTATAATCTGGCAGCAAAAGACGCAACACTGGCAAGAGCAATAGTAGCGGCTGTAAAAGATTTTGACAGTAGCCTAATCCTTTATGGACTGGCTGGTTCGGTGATGATTGATGAAGCAATACAATCTGGATTACAAACAGCGAATGAAGTATTCGCAGACAGAACCTATCAACCAGATGGATCGTTAACACCAAGAAGCCAGCCGGGAGCTTTAATCCATGATTCCAACAGGGCATTAAGACAGGTTTTGCAAATGATAAATGAAAAATCAGTAAGTGCAATCAACGGTGAAATAGTTCCAATAAAAGCGGATACTATTTGCATACATGGCGATGGATTAAATGCAGTGGAATTTGCAACGGCAATCTATAACCGGTTGCTTGCCGAAGGTATATTAATTCAAAGAATATAAATTTTAACTGTATTCTTCTTCGAATTAGAAATAGTTTTTAAATAAAAGTAAACAGCCCTGGCGAATTTATACAGTGATTTACTTCTGCAGAGTCCGGCTCCCTCCCCTTTGGGGGGGCGGGGGGTGAGGTCAAACAGGGACGGCGATAAAACAAAACAATACAATATAAATCACATCCACTGAGTAAAAAATCAACATACACCGGTGCTATCACAGGTGCCGCATTCCTAATGGCCACTTCCGCTATCGGGCCTGGTTTTATTACGCAAACAACCAAGTTCACTGCTGAGCTGGCGGCAAGTTTTGGCTTTGTCATTTTAATTTCCGTTTTATTGGATATTGGTGCACAGTTAAATATCTGGCGCATCATCAGCGTAAGTAAATTATATGCACAGGATCTTGCGAATACCATTTTTCCTGGTGCAGGAATATTGTTAACTGTCTTAATTGTAATAGGTGGGATTGCTTTTAACATAGGCAATATTGCGGGTTGTGGCCTGGGTTTGCAGGTATTGTTTGGGTGGGAGGTAGGCACTGGCGCTGCTATCAGTGCCGTAATAGCGGTCATGATATTTTTAGTTAAGGAAGCAGGGAAGGCAATGGATTGGGTTGCGAAGTTGCTGGGCTTTGTCATGATCGGGTTAACCGTGTATGTGGCATTTCAATCGCATCCGCCGGTAGGGAAAGCCATCCTTAAATCATTTGTACCGGATCAAATAAATGAAACCATTATCCTTACCATTGTGGGCGGTACCGTGGGTGGCTATATTAGTTTTTCCGGGGCGCATCGTTTATTGGATGCCGGTATTTCCGGTGAAGAAAATTTGAAACAGGTTTCTAATAGTTCGGTTACGGCCATCATGATTGCAGCAGTAATGCGGATCTTGTTGTTTTTAGCTGCATTGGGCATTGTGATGCAGGGAATAGTACTGGATCCTAAAAATCCGGCGGCTACCGTCTTCCAGTCTGCAGCCGGGCTGGCGGGGTATAAATTATTTGGACTGGTATTGTGGAGTGCGGCTATTACTTCTGTGGTGGGATCTGCATTTACTTCCGTATCCTTTATGAAAACATTGCACCCATTTATTCATCAGCATTTCAGGTACTTAATTATCGGGTTCATTCTTTTTTCAACTATCATATTTCTATTGGTGGGGCAGCCGGTTAAGGTATTGATCTTTGCCGGAGGATTGAACGGCTTGATACTTCCAGTAGCGCTTTCATTCATCCTGGTGGCGGCATGGAATAAAAAGATAGTCCACCAATACAAACATCCATTGTGGATGCAGGCAGCAGGTTGGGCGGTAGTAATAGCCATGACTTATATGGGCACAAGGGGAATAATAAATCTATTTTGATAAGCCCGATACAAACGCTTCCATTACTTTTGCGGTTGCACATAAATTTTTTTATGATTTTAGTTACAGGCGGTGCCGGTTTATTGGGAGGCGAATTAATTAAGCAGTTACTTGCGCAGGGTAGTGATGTTAGGGCTATTTATAATAAAACCCCGCTGCCCGATTTTAATTCGGCACATCTTCACCAGCTTCAATGTAATATTTTAGATGTGGTTGGGTTGGAAGAAGCAATGGAAGGAGTGGACCAGGTGTATCATTGTGCAGCCATTGTAAGCTTTGAACCCTCCCGTAAAAAAGAAATGTTTAAAATAAATATTGAAGGCACCACCAATGTAGTGAATGCAGCTTTAAGTACTGGTGTGCAAAAGTTGGTACATGTAAGTTCAGTGGCAGCACTGGGGCGAATAAGAGAAGATGGGCCGGTAAATGAAAACATGAACTGGACGGAGGAGACCAGCAACAGTATTTATGGGCAAAGTAAATATTTAAGCGAACTGGAAGTATGGCGGGGTATTGGGGAAGGATTGGATGCGGTGATCGTTAACCCGGTAATCATCCTGGGCGGCGGTGACTGGAATACCGGAAGTTCGCAGATTTTTAAAAGTGTGTACGATGAATTTCCATGGTACACAGAAGGCGTAACGGGCTTTGTGGATGTACGGGATGTAGCAAAAGCGATGATTGCTTTAATGGGAAGCGATATCAACAACGAACGCTTTATCATCAGTGCAGAAAACAGGAGCTACCGCGAACTGTTTAACCTTATTGCGGATGCTTTTGGTAAGCGTCGGCCTAATAAAAAAGTAACACCATTTATTGCGCAGGTAGTGTGGCGACTTGAAGCAATTAAAAGTAAGTTTACCGGTAAAAAACCATTAGTAACAAAAGAGTCGGCAGCAACAGCCCTGGCCAATGTACATTTTGAAAATGGAAAGCTGTTGAAATTTTTGCCGCAATTTTGTTACCGCACCATTGAAGAAACCATTAAAGATACTTGCGCCGGAATACAGCGGAGGCTTAAAATTCAATAACCCGTCATTGGGCCAAAGGATATGCCCGGTGTATATAAACTACATCAAAAAATAATAATAGAAAATTTCACTCGTTTATATAATTTGTAAACTCCATCGTACAACACAATATGAAAACAACCATCTCCACCTTACTCCTTATTTTATTATCCCTTACTTCATTTACACAAAGTACTGTCTTCACTATCAATGGAAAAGTACTGGATGCTGTAACAAAGAGCCCTATGCAGGCTGCATCTGTATTTGCCCAGAATACCACCATGGGCACGGCTACGGATGTGAACGGAAATTTTATGCTTCATCTCCCAAATGGCGGTTACGACCTGGTAGTAACCTTTACCGGTTACGAAACGGTGAGCAGGCGAATCAGCACAGCGGATGCCAGCGATAAAGACATTGTGATTGAGCTAAGGCAAAAAGAAAATTCGATGGAAGATGTAGTGGTAAAAGCGAGTAATGAAGTAAAGGATGGGTGGGAGAAATACGGCAATTTTTTCACGGAGAATTTTATTGGCAAAACAAACAACAGCAAGCTGTGTACCATTACCAATAAGGATGTATTGAAATTTTATTTTTATAAAAAGAGGAACCGTTTAAAAGTACTGGCCACAGCACCCATTGAAATTGAGAACGAAGCGCTGGGTTATAAATTAAAATATACCCTGGATTCTTTCACCCATGAATATGGCACCGAAGCGGGTATCTACACCGGCTATCCCTTGTTTGAGGAGATGATGCCTAAAGATGACACGCAAAAAACAACCTGGCAGGCAAATCGTTTAAAAGCCTATAATGGTTCAATGCTTCATTTTATGCGGAGTGTGTATCACAAAACGTTAAAGGAGGAAGGCTTCGAGATACAGTTTGTTGCCAAAAGTGATGACCGGGAAACTGCGGTACGGTTACCCGATTTTTACGGCGCTTTAAATTACAATAAAGACGACAGTACCCAACTGGTGTACATTATGCCCAATCAACCGGATATGGCTGTTTTATACAGTAAAGAAGAGCCAGATGCGGTGTATGCTTTACAGAATGAGGAAACCCCCAAAGCATATCAATTGTCAGTAATCAATATTGCAAACGGTGAATCAATAGCCGTAGAACAAAATGGTTATTACTTTGATCAGAATGATATCACCATTACCGGCTATTGGACATGGGATAAGGTGGGGGATATGGTGCCGTATGATTTTGCCCCCGGCCCCTAAAGGGGAGTTCTTCGACGACTCTAATTTTATTTCGTCCGGTTGCTAAGGTTGAGGTGATAGGAGAGTGAAATATTTTTAAAGCATCAAATGATGAAGGCCAATTAAATTATACAGCGATTGCAGCTCCAGTCCTGTTTCAATAGGAAGTGGTATGTGAGCCTGACAGATATGGGATAAATGCGAAATACAATGTTGAGAAATTTAATGACAGCAGGGAATAACAGCGCTTAATTCACCTTGTAAGATAAGATACGATCGCTCGAATAAAATCTGCAATCTTTTTACATCAGCTAAATTAGCATACTGAAGGAAGAACTCCCCTTTAGCGGACGGGGGTGGTGGGGCCTTACCCTTTCATCACCTTCTCCCACAACTGCGGTATCCGCTTAATCCATACCAGTTCTCTTTTTACAATGCCTGCTTCCTGTGCCGGTGCACCCCAGTAGGTTTTATTACCTTCCAGGTCGCCGCTCACACCGGTTCTGCCTAACAATACGGCGTTTTCACCAATGGTGAGGGTTTTGTTTACCACTACCTGTCCCCACAAGGTTACGCCATCCATGATATTTACACAACCGGCAACCACTACATGTGCGGCAAACAGACAGTTCTTTCCAATCACAGTGTCATGGCCAATGTGTATGGTATTGTCAAACTTGGTTCCCCTGCCAATGATGGTGTCATTACTTACTCCCCGGTCGATGGTACAACTTGCACCAATCTCCACAAAATCTTCAATAATTACCCGGCCGCAACTGGGCATTTTTTTATACCAGTTTTCCCGGTCTTTTTTAGTGTTATAATAAAAGGCATCACTGCCAATAACCGTACCTGCCTGGATGATCACATTGTCACCAATGATACAATGATCCATGATGCTTACATTGGGATGGATGATGCAATTTTTCCCGATCCTTACCTGGTTACCTATGAAAGTAGTTGGATAGATAAAACTCCCTTCTCCAATCGTGGCAGTATCACTTACCTGTTTTACAGATGGTGTAAAGGGATAGAAATGGTTTACGATTTTGCTGTACGCTTCAAAGGGATTGTCAACAAGTAACAATGCTTTTCCTTCCGGGAATTCCGTTCTTTTGTTGATGATGATAAATGTGGCAGCGCTGTTAATACACTTGTCGTAATATTTCGGATGATCAACAAAAACAAGATCGCCTTTTTCAACTTTATGTATTTCATTAATGCCGGTTGCATCTGTTTTGTTGTTGCCAATTAATTCAGCGTTGATGAATTCAGCGATCCAGGTAATAGAAACAGGAGCAGGAAATTGCATACAATATTTTTTTTGCAAAGGTACTATGCTTTGCTTTTAGTGATTGCATAAACAATTATGTATGAAAAGGGATAAAAAATGCAGTTGTGTTTTAATTATTTATCAACTTTTTTTTCTGTGAAAAATTGTCAACTTTTTTGAATGTGCGCAGGCAATTTCCTGCCGTGATTGCGGTGTCATTTTTACTGCATCATGTGCCATAAAAAAAACAGTTCCGCTGAAGCACCAGTAAAATCAATAGTTTCAGCTCATAGCACTATCGGCAGCGAATATTTTTGTTTCAATCACCGTGCATAAATATCCTGCTGAAATTGATCATCTTCTTTTCAATGATGTTGCCTTATCCACAGCATAAATTGAAATGTGAATAAAATAATTGAAAATATTTTTTTAGATAGCAAAATTTCTTTCTAATATTGTGTATGGAAATTTTGTTTCCAGGTACTTACTAACCCATTAATATCATAAAGCCCGGCTTAAAAATGTCGGGCTTTATCTTTTCAGAGAGCTAACAGCGCATTTATTCTACCACTACCTTTACATACTTTATATCATTCAATTCATCGCTCTTGGAATATTACTGTATCATTTATAAACCCTTCAATGTGCTCTCACAGTTTACTTCCGGTGAAGCAAAACAAACCCTTAAAAATATTGTTGATGTGCCGGTAGATGTGTACCCTGTTGGCCGGCTTGATTATGACAGCGAAGGTTTATTGATTCTTACCAACGACAAGAAATTAAACCATGAATTATTAAACCCAACCCTTGAACATACCAGGGAATATTGGGTTCAGGTAGACGGAGCAATCACGGATGAAGCCTTACATGATTTACACAATGGCGTTGATATTACGGTGGATGGAAAATTATATCGTACAAAAAAATGTAAGGCAACTGCCTTTAAAACTTCGCCTCCTGTTCCTGAAAGGAATCCACCGATCCGGGTTAGAAAAAATATACCTACCAGTTGGGTGAAAATGGTGCTTACGGAAGGCAAAAACAGGCAGGTAAGAAAGATGACCGCCGCAGTAGGTTTTCCTACCTTGCGATTGATCAGGTACCGGATAGAAAAATGTACCATTGAAAGTCTTCAGCCGGGTGAAATGCGCATTTTAACAAAGGGTGAAATGTATCATTTTCTGTTTCCCAACAGAAATGAGCCGTATAAATCAAAGGATTGATATATTTTCCTATACCTTGTAGATATTTATTTATTTTTTACAACAATAACAACTTAATAATGCTAAGATCCATGACCGGCTTCGGCAGGGCCGAACAAACCGTAAATGACAAAACCTTCCTGGTAGAAATAAAGGCACTCAATGGGAAACAATTTGAAATGCAGTTGCGCTTACCACCGTTGTTACGTCCTTATGAATTTGACATCCGGAGTATTTTACAGGAACAACTGGTACGGGGAACCATCGATTGTATGATTACCATTAAGCAGAATGGAACATCCAAGCCGGTTAACATTAATACTGATTTAATTAAAGCTTACTACCACCAGATTGAAAGCCTGGCCGGGGAATTGAACATTGATACCAACTCGGTATTAAGTGCCCTGCTTCGCTTGCCGGAAGTGGTTACTCCAACCAATGATGTGTTAAACGACAATGATTTTGAAGAGTTTAAAAAAGTGTTGCTGGTAGCGCTGGAAGAGTTGAATGTACATAGGGAAGAAGAAGGAGCCAGCCTGGAAGCGGACCTGATTAAACGCATCAACAATATCAATGCCCAGGAAGAATCCATTGTAAAGCTGGAGCCCAACCGAATGAAAAGGATCAGGGAAGAAATTGTACAATTACTGGAGCAACATGTTGGCAAAGAAAATTATGATGGCAACCGCCTGGAGCAGGAACTCATTTACTACATTGAGAAAATTGATATACATGAAGAGCAGGTTCGCCTGAAACAACATTGCGAATATTTCAGATCCCTCCTGGAAAACGGGGATGATGCCAAAGGAAAGAAGCTATCATTCATCATCCAGGAGATAGGCAGGGAAATTAATACCACCGGCAGCAAGGCCTATGATGCGGATATTCAAAAATGCGTGGTAACCATGAAGGATGAACTGGAAAAAGCCAAGGAGCAGGTGCTGAATGTATTGTAGCAATTAACCTGGCAATGATTTTTTTATTGATTTGACGATAGAAAATTCTTGTCTTTAAACCCATTCCTGCTCTTATAACTGCGTTTTTTGATCCTGACAGTGAAATAACACAATACATTTCCTGGTTATAGTTTTTAAATTAGCCAGGTGACCGCTTTTAAAAAACAGTTTTTATTTTTGTAAAAATTTTTTTGTGAAAATCAATTCTAATAAACTACCTGTTTTTATTTTAATGTTGGTAAGTATATGGCTGACGGCATGCGCTAAAGTTGACGTATTTGAAAAGAATACAGTAATACCGGGGCACCGGTGGTCGTATAATTTGCAGCCTTCCTTTGATTTCAATATCAGCGATACAGCTTCATCCTACAACCTCTACATTGTACTGCGTCATACTGATGCTTACCGGTACAATAATATCTGGCTGAATATCGGTTCACAGTCTCCTGCGGATACCATGCGTTACCAGCGTTTTGATTTACAATTGGGCACCGATGCCAACGGATGGGAAGGCAGTGGTATGAACGATATTTGGGAACTACGCAAGTCAATTACAAGGGGGCCTTTTAAGTTTAATAAAACCGGCAACTATAAATTTACGATTGCACAGGTGATGAGAGAAAACCCGCTTCCGGAAATTATCAGTGTAGGTGTGAGAGTGGAAAAAGCGAAATAGGATGAGAAATGAGAGATGAGAGATGACTGATGAGAAATGAGTGATGAGTGAAGAGTAATGAAAAGAAATGTGTGATGAGAATGAGTGATGAGGGAGCGTAATGAGTGATGGGAGAAATGTGAACATTCATGAATAGTAAGTTTTTTTTTAATTTCCTTAATCCTTTACTCATCACTTCCTTTTCACCATTCACGACTCACGACTTACGATTCACGACTCACCATTGACCATTCACAATTGACGATTAACACACGACATGCCATTCTCCTTCTATAAAACAAATCGTTTGCGGTTTATCTTCCTGGTGTACTGGGTGCTGTTAACTTATATCATAGCTGCATTGGTATGGTGGTTTATTGCATTAAATCAGCAGAACAGGCAAATGGCAGCATTTGAAATATCCGAATTGAGGCGTGGTGATCCACAATACAATACCCAATTACAGGAAATAACAAGCAGTAAAAAAAGAAAAACTATAGGGTATATTGGAGAGGGAATCTTTTCGTTGTTATTTATTTTATCGGGAGCAGTTTTTATTTACCGGGCTGTCAGGCGCCAATTCAGGATGGGCCAACAACAGCAAAATTTTATGATGGCTATTACTCATGAGCTCAAAACCCCCATTGCAATAACAAAACTAAATTTAGAAACTTTACAGAAAAGAAAACTGGAAGATTGCCAGCAACAGCGGCTGATTACAAATACCATTCAGGAAGCGAATCGTTTAAATGCCCTTTGTAATAATTTGTTGCTGGCATCGCAAATGGAGGCGGGTGCACATATTATCACCAGGGAGGAGGTTAGCCTTACCGATGTTGTAAATGACTGTGTAAATGATTTTATAACCCGTTATCCGCAAAGGATTTTTCACAAAGAAGTTGGGAACGAAATTTATATTAACGGGGATCTGCTGATGCTGCAAATGGCTGTTAATAATTTAATTGACAATGCCATTAAATATTCCGGTAAAGAAACGCCCATTACAATTACCCTGCTTCAAAAGAACAGTCGCATAGAACTGATGGTGAAAGATGAAGGAAAAGGAATCGACATCGGCGAAAGGAAAAAAGTATTTGATAAATTTTACCGGGTTGGTAATAAAGCAACAAAGGGTGCAAAAGGTACAGGCCTGGGATTGTATCTTACTAAAAAAATTGCCACACAGCACCAGGCCGAAATTTTTGTAACAGATAATGTGCCAACAGGGAGTAATTTTACAATCGTATTTAATGCAAATTGATAATTGGGTAATTGATAATTGTGGTACATCCCGAATCGAGTCCGGGATGCGCCACAATTATCAACTAAAAAATTATCCATTAAAAAGCTATGACAAATAAAAAGGTTTCTATTTTACTGGTAGAGGATGAAGAAAATCTGCAGGAAGCATTAAAACTAAACCTGGAGTTGGAAGATTATGAAGTGACCAGCGCATACGATGGGGTAGAAGCATTAAAAGCAGTGCAGCAGGAGCATTTTGACCTGATGATCCTGGATGTAATGCTTCCTGAACTGGATGGCATTAGTGTATTGGAAAGTATCCGACTGCAGAATAATGATATTCCTATTTTGATTTTAAGTGCCCGGAACAATAGTGCCGACAGGGTATTGGGATTAAAAAAGGGTGCCGATGATTACCTGACCAAACCATTCAACCTGGAGGAGCTATTGCTGCGGGTGAGTAAGCTGGTTGATAAGAGCCACCGGCTATCCTCCAGGAAACCATTGGAACAGATCTACCAATTTGGTAAAAACCAGGTAGATTTTAAGGCGCTGGAATGTATCACCAAAGATGGCGAAAAAATTACACTTACCAGGAAGGAAATAATGCTGCTGAAATTATTGATAGAAAATAAGAACGAGGTGGTTACGAGGGAAAAGATTTTGCAGGCAGTGTGGGGTTACAATGTATATCCAACTACCCGAACCATTGATAATTTTATTTTAAGCTTTCGTAAATATTTTGAAGAAGACAGCCGCAATCCCCGCTACTTTCATTCGGTTAGAGGGATTGGATATAAGTTTACGGAGTTGTAGTTCTCAACGCATGTACAATGGCATCCGCATCATTGTACATGTCCTGCATTTTATTTTCTGTTGCAAATGGTGTGTATAACTGGAGTTCCAGGTCATCCAGCAAATGCTGTATCTGCAGGCAGGTGTGCAGCGATACTCCTTTTTTATCTGCTTCCTCTGCTATTCTTTTCTTATTAATTGTTGCCAATGGTATTTGTAGCTGATCCGAAAGAAATTTTCTTAGCTCAATATTTAGTGCTTCATAAAATCCACGGGTATCATGGCCCACCAATTTTTCTTCAGTAACTATAAATGGGTTTACCGGCACATCTGTTAATTCTTTTCCCTCGGGTGGAAATACCTTGGATGCTTTTTTTTCAATTATCGTTTCAGCAAGGTTTTTTTTCTTGTCTTTTCTCACCCAGACAAATAATCCGGTGAGGATCAATACGGCAACCGGAATCACTATCAGCCAGCGATTGGTAAAAAGGATATCGAAAAATGCTTCCTGACCTGCTTTTTCCGGGGGCGTATTCAAAATGACTGGCTTTTTACCAACCCCCTTTGTAACTATCAGAGAAAAGGGTTTTGTATTAACCGTTTGGTACCTGCCTTCTTTTACATTAAAAAAGCTAAATGCAATGGCTGGTATAGTATAGTTGCCCGGTTGGGCTGCCGTAAACGGAAATTCAAAAAACTTCCTGCCGCTTACCGGAACGGCAGTTTTATCCAATTGCTCGGATGATCTTGATTCATAAGTTTCTATTCCTTCGGGCCAGTTGATATCCGGCGCAATAATCATCGACATATTGCCCTGTCCAATAATAACGATACTTAATTTTCCGGCATCATCAGTGGTAAAGCTGTTTTTTTCCATCGCCGCTTCAATGGAAAAATCACCTACCGAACCTTTAAAGGCATTCGGTTGATCCTTTTCAGGTAAAGGCTTTACGATAATCAATGCCTGCTTGCTTTGCAATGTTACTTTTTCATCCTGTATGCCCTCTGCCGGTATGGTAGTTTGAGTAAAATCACGGAACATATCATCCACTCCATTCCGTTGCCTGTTAAGGTATTCTTCTTTTATAAAATGAATATTATTTTCCACTTCCGCAATTTCCAGTTCTACCGGGCCTGCCTGTAAAGGATACAATTGCGATTTACGAAGCGTATAAACATTGTACTCCCGCCCGTTCAGTTTTTCGGTAGAATAGTAGTTATTGCCTGGTGGCAACAGGTCGATTACAGAAAACCCATTAAACGATGGATTTTTTGTAATACTGCTTTCTGATTTTAACCGGGTATACAATTTATACGTGACGGTCACGGGTTCACCAACATAGCAACTGCTTTTACTTACATCTACTTTAATGAAAATATTTTTGCTCACTTTCTCCGCAATGTTTTCCCCTTTTTTTATTATAAAATCATCAAAAGACGATTGTACTACGGGCTCCGGGAAAGGTGAAAAACCTCCCAAACCGGACGCACTATTATTTTGATTATTACCGGAGGCCCTTTTAGTAACTACCAGGGTTACCAAATTACTCTTCAAGGTTTTACCATCTGCTTTTGCGATAGCAATGCCAAGGGTAAATTTGCCGGTTGATTTGGGCTTTAACAGGTAGGTAATGCCCATATATTGACGGGTTACTCCGTTGATACTTTCCATGCCACTCTCCTGGTTGGGGCCGCTTAGCACATTAAAATCTTTAAACGATGGAGGAACGATCTGGTCTACCTGCCGGGCATTGTCGACCATCAGTTTTAGTTCGGCCGTTTCATTTTTGCCGATCGTACCTGGTGAAATGGTAGCAGTAAACCCCACCTGCGCCAATATTACACACCGGCATAATAGCAGGAATAGAAAGAGACAACTGAATATTTTTTTAGTTTGCAGTACCATAAAGCGAATTACAAAAATAGCCCATCGAAAAACGGCTAGGAAATAAATGACTGTTAATTATGCAGAAGTTGAAGGTGGATGGTTGAATGAGGGTTGAAGGGTTTGTTGGTTGATGGTTGTATGCTGAATTGATTGATGTAAAAGCTTGGGGGCTCTGATGATGAATATGTCCCGGTTAACAAAAACGCTGAACTTTCAACCTTTAACCCCGAACTTTCAACTTTAAACCTTCAACCACCTTCAACCATAAACCTTACACCCTACACCTAAAACCTTCAACCTTGAACTGCTTAAGGCAAATCCCCCAGCAATGGCCGCATCACGATATCTTCTACTACTGCCTGTGGCGATAATTTGCCTGCTGCCAATATCATCGTTGCAATATCCGCTGCTTCCATTATGCGCTGGCCCGAATTATCAAAGTCGCCCCATGAATCTGTCATTACTGCCCCAGGATAAATTCCCATTACTTTTATTCGATGTGGCTTCAACTCTTCCCGAAGGTTTTTACTAAAACCCATCAGCGCAAATTTGGTGATGCTGTAACTGCCGCCATTTTTATAAGCATTCAGCGATGCAATGGAGCAAAGATTTACAATCAGCCCTTGTTTTGCTTCAATCATTGCAGGTACAATGGTTCGGGTAAGGTGGTAGGCACTGTATAAATTGGTGGCCATCATTTTTTCCAGTAAGCCGTCTTCTTCATTGTAAATGCTGCCGGGAGTAAATGAGCCTGCATTGTTTACCAGTATGTCAACCATTCCGCTATCGGTATTTTTCAGGCTGGTCAGTACCCAGGCACCAAAAGCCTTTGCCTCTTCCTTTACTGACATATCAACTGCTTTCCCCTGAATAAGGCTATTGGGATACTGTGTCTGTAATTCCGCAATGGTATTGTAAAGGTTTACTTCATTCCTGGCACATAAATACAGGGTGGCGCCTTCTGCTGCAAAGGCTTTGGCGATGGCTTTCCCAATTCCTTTTGAGGCGCCGGTGATAATTACATTCATATTTAAAAATTAATTTGAAGCGTCAATCTACCAAAAGAAATACTCTTTTAGATTTTGATTTAATTATTTGATTCGGTTTTAGGCGACTTTTGTATTATGTGTAAAACAGCACTCATTCCAACTGTTTTGGTAAAAATAAAATATCTAAGCCTAATTTTACGTTCCTATCATTCAACATTTATAGCTGAACATTATTATGAAGTACAAGCATCTATTTTTTGATTTAGACCATACGCTTTGGGATTTTGACGCAAACGCAAAAATAACGCTTACAGATATTTATTCTTTTTTTAATTTGGAATCGCTGGGTGTAAAACCTTTTGATGGTTTTTACAAACATTACCTGCACCACAATGAAATTTTGTGGAACCGTTACCATAAAGGATATATTAATGGGGAAGAATTAAAATGGAAACGTATGTGGCGTACACTGCTGGAATTTAAAATTGGCGATGAAAAACTGGCAAGAGAAATGAGCGGTAAATTCCTGGATTTATTGCCTACCCGCAAACTGCTTTTTCCGCATACTATCGAAATACTGGATTACCTGGTGGATAAAAATTACCAGTTGCACATGATCACCAACGGATTTGACAGGGTACAATGGAGCAAAATAAAAAACAGCGGCCTGGATGGCTACTTTAAAAATGTAATTACCTCCGAAGCAAGCAATAGCCTAAAGCCACGGAAGGAAATATTTGAATATGCCATGCAAAAAGCCGGCGCCACGCTGGAGGACAGCATCATGCTGGGAGACAACCTGGATGCTGATATACAAGGCGCATTGAATGCAGGTATGGACGCAGTTTTTGTAAATCATATCAATGCAACAACTGAACTGCAACCAACTTACACTGTCAGGCATTTAAAAGAGCTGGAAAACATATTTTGATGTCTGTTTTTTGATGTCTGATTTTGTGAACACGGCTGAATACCGTCAGAAAAATATTTGGGTTGAACCCGATGAATCTTTAATGGGGATTGAGAGTGATTCACCAACTTTTCAAAAAGTATTGATTGCTTAAAATTAAAAACCTTCCCGTTTCGGAGAAGGTTTTTTAATACTCAAAAATGTAAGCTTAGATTTTAGCTGTTTTAGTTTTTTCTTTATCACAGCATGATTTGCTGCTGCAGCTTTTACCTTTCGCAGATTTCTTCTTTTTTCCGTTATCGGCAAAAGTTACTCCAGTTACCAATAGGGCGGCAGTTGCTAATAAAAATACTTTTTTCATATACTATAATTTATTTTTTGAATTAAGATAACGTGAAAATAAGCGCTTAATTGCAATTTGCAAAGCTTGTATTGTTAAAATTTGATGAATGGCAATATTCATCGTCTATGATTTTTGAGCTTTCTATTTCAATGGTGCCCGGAGTTAAAAAAATCAGCCATCCATAATCCGATAGGTATCGGATCAAACATTAAGCATAGAATCACAATGTTGCAATTATCGTAACACCACCTTGTACCACCTGGTTTAGTTCCACATTAATTTTGGTGCCAACCGGTAAAAGCAGGTCTACCCGGCTACCAAATTTAATAAAGCCCATTTCTGCGGTTTGACTTACCTGTTGGCCTACCTGCAGGTAATTAATAATGCGTTTTGCTAAAGCGCCGGCAATCTGCTTTACCAGGATTTCCGTATTGCCTATCTTAATCACCACCGAATGACGCTCATTTTCGGTAGATGATTTAGGGTGCCAGGCTACCAGGTATTTTCCTTTATGGTATTTATTGTACACTATTTCGCCACTGATTGGGTTCCTGTTCACATGCACATTGGCGGGGCTCATAAAAATTGACACCTGCATCCGTTTATCGTTAAAATATTCCGGGTCGGTTACTTCTTCAATTACCACTACTTTACCATCCGCAGGTGCTACAATTACCCCTTCATTGAGCGTAAGGGTACGGTTGGGAATTCTGAAAAAAGAAATCAGGAACAGGAGCATTCCCATGGTTATAAAGAAAACAATCCAACTCAATATGGGTATGGTGGCACTAAAAAAATAAAAAAAGATTAAGTTTAACGCACCAAATATCATAGTGCCGATCGCAATGCTTTTATAACCCTCCCTGTGTATTGTCATGCTGTACATTTGAAAGGCAAATATAAGCCACGTGGGTATAGCCTTAGCCAATTGGTTACACAAATAATTTTACATACAACCAAACAAAGGGAGTGGCTACCAATAAGGAGTCAAACCGGTCTAAAAAGCCGCCATGCCCCGGCATTATTGAACCGCTGTCTTTTACATTGGCCATGCGTTTCAGTTTGCTTTCGAGCAAGTCGCCTGCTGTACCAAATATTGCACAGATGGCAGCAATGATAAAATAAGTTTGAGGCTGGGCAAAGGGATGAAAGAAGCGTTCTGCCAGCAGCGGAAATACAAAACCAATTGCTATGATACAAAGAACAGCGCCACCGATAGTACCTTCCCAGGTTTTTTTGGGAGATATTTTGGAGAAAGGTGTTTTGCCAATTACAGACCCAACCAGGTATGCCATGGTATCATTTACCCAAATACTGAAAATAATGGCGATCGGGATGGTATTGCCAAAATCACCCAATACTTTATTCCCTTCAAAATTTACCCAATCCAGTCTTAAATCAATCAGCATGCACACAGGCATCGTGATATACAACAAACCGTATAGCATATACTTAAAATACTGCACTCCGTAAATTTTCTTCATCAGTTGAATAAACTCGTACCAGCAGCCGAAATGTACCAGGGTAAATAATGCCAAAAAAGTCCATTCGTTCCATAATAATCCCACCATCATTACTGCTACAAAAATCAGGGCAGTCAGGGCACGGGTTTTTAAAGTGTCGATATTGATAGCCATCGGGGAGTTATGTTATTTGTAAGGAATTTCTTGGGCAATGGTGAATCGTCAATAGTCAATGGTCAAATTCACTGCATCGGATTATTTCCTATTCACCATTCACCATTACGTTTTTTCTTCAACCGTTGAGTCGTCATTTAAAAAAGGATTATTGGTGTATGCCACACCGGGCATTGGTACTTCCTCTCCCGGCTGATCTATTTCATTCTTACTTACTTTTTCAAATGCAACCAATAAAACATACAGTGCAACAAAACCTGCCACACTTATCCATAAAGGAAAGCGTTCATCAATTTTGGAGGGATCTAGTTTTTCACCGGGCTTCGAATAAATATACAAGGCTGTAACCGCAAAGGCATTATTAAAAAAATGGCCAAGTATGTTCAACCAGATATTACCGGTTCGGTAGTACATCCATCCCAGTACGAAACCTAATGCAAAGCGGCTTAGGAATCCAAGATAAGAGCCGTGTATGGCACTAAAAATAATGGCGGTGATTACAATGCCCAGCACCGGCATTTTAAACCATCTCGACAATAAATTTTGTAAAGCTCCCCGGAAAAGTATTTCTTCGAACATTGCGGGCAACAAGGCGATAACGATTACAGAAATTATGTAATCAGAAAAATTGTTCATTCTGGCGATAACTGCCACCTGTTGGTTATAGGCATCTTCTGCTGCTTTAAATTTTAATAAGGTCGCTTTTGACCAGGGCAACATTTCCGTAACATCCTGTAAAACACCTACTACAGGCAATGCGGCCAGCATGATCAATATAACTACCCCGACAGATTTTAAATTAAATTGATTTTTAAATCCTAAATGCACAAATGGTTTCTTGTGGCAAACCAATGCGTACAAAACCGGTGGTAAAAAAAACAGGAATAGGGTGGTAATGAATTGCATCCATCGTAATGCAGTGGCATTTTCAGGCTTTAATAAATTTTCCATAGCCAATATAGAAGAGCCACCTTTTAAATCCGACAGGTTTAATTTTCCCAGTAAGGGAATTAAGCTTGCAATACCCCCCACTATTAATCCAACCCCGGTAAATGCAGTTAAAATGCCCAATTGACTCCAGTAAGTAAAACGTTTCGTTGCTAAATACGCCATAGTGTTTGCTTGTGAGCGGTAAATTTACAGCCAAAAAAGTTTATGGCGTTGATGGTTTTGCAATTTGGCAGCAGGGGTTGGTAAATACAAGCGTACTGCATATATTATTTTGCACCAGGCAGAAGGAAAATTTAATGAACGCTTTATACGATGGAACATAGTCGAAATGTTGAAAGAAGTAAAAATAGGCTTGTTGAAAGAGATGAGCTTCGATTCTTAATTGTTAGTTTTTGGGCAAAAGAATTATTCCAGGCCAAATTGCTTTTTAAATTTTGCTGAAAGTTTACTTTTTACCAAATCATACGATTGCTGAATATACTTTTGCCATGCTTCTTTTTTCATCTTACTGATGTCTTCAGTCCACACCCATTTGTATTTAGCAACATAAGGTGCAGGTTTAAAGCCTGGCCAGGTACACATTTCTTCAAATTATTGAGCGACATGTTAATAGAACGATTGGCACCAGGCGCAATCATCCGATACCCGAGTTGCCGGCTGAGCATGAATTTAAAGCGACCAATGAAGAGATAGCCGACTTTATTTTATCTATTCCATATTTTGATGAACGGCTTAAAAATTTCATATTGGGATTTTCAAATGAACAAACAATTATCATCAGTCAGTCGTGGGAAATAGCCTTTATGGCAAGGGCAGGAAAGTGGGCAGAAAGCGAAGAGTGGTTGCATGGAGCTTTCCGGCTTTCAATGGGCTCTTATGGTGACGAGCAAAGAAGTTGTGCAGATTTTTTGACGCTGCCTTATTAATATAGTACTTAAAACGAAATAAATGGCACAATCATCAATCGAATGGACAGAAATGACCTGGAACCAAACAACAGGGTGTAATAAAATATCTGCTGGCTGTAAGTATTGCAATGCCGAAATAATGACCAGGCGTTTGATGGCAATGGGCATTGATAAATATAAAGATGGCTTTAAAGTAAGAACACATGAAGATTCTTTGAACACGCCTTTTGAATGGAAGAAGCCCAAAGTTGTTTTTGTGAATTCGATGAGCGATTTGTTTCATCCTGATGTGCCGATGGATTTTATACGAAAGGTTTTTTTCGTGATGAATGAAACGCCTCAACACGCCTACCAGGTGCTTACCAAAAGGGCTGACAGGCTTTTTGAATTGCATAAGGAATTTACCTGGACGCAAAATATCTGGATGGGTGTTTCTGTAGAAGACAAGCGGGTAACTAACCGGATTGATTATTTACGGCGAACAAATGCTAAAACCAAATTTCTTTCCTGTGAACCATTTAATCGGCCCCCTGGCAAAATTAAATTTAAAAAAAATTGACTGGGTGATTGTAGGTGGCGAAAGTGGCAGAACGCCCCGGAAGATGAACGAAGAATGGGTATTGGATATACAGGATCAATGTGAAAGATCAAAAGTTGCCTTTTTCTTTAAGCAGTGGGGTGGAACCAATAAAAAGAAGGCAGGCAGAATGTTAAATGGGAAAACCTATGATGAAATGCCTTCTGTTGAACAATTAGAGTCAATGGAGTTTTAATGTGGTCATTGTATAAGCCTGAAATAGAACCTATATAGCAATCAATTGTTTAGATTTCTGTAAAAATGCTTGAAACATAATTAAGAGCCAATAGAATAGTGCAGTGCTGCTATTCTTTTAACAGGTACTCAAGTACTGTCTTTGTTTCATCCCGAAAACCCTCAATATCCTCTTCAGTGATATATCCATCCTGTAAAACGGCTAATACTGTTAGTAAATAATTGCTACTACTAAGTCCGTTGTATCGCCTGGCGATAGCATTGTCCTTTTGGTCGATCGCCTTAAAAAGTGTATGGTAGGCATCTTTAGTAGTTTCAAATTTTCCTTCCCGCCAATCTTTAATGATGGCTTCAAATTGCTCCATTCCTTCCCTAAACTCTGCATCAAGTCCTTTGTCAATTGCAGCCCTGGCAACTTTTATTTCACCTTTAGATAATTCGTACATAGCCATTTGTTTTCTCACAAAATTATGCAGCGTTAAAATAAAAAACGCTAAAATGACGCCTTGGTTTGGTGAAAATATAAGTCGAAAGATAAAACGATCACTTCGGCTCCTCCCGGTAATAATATTATTTAACAAATAAATCATCCTTTAGTCCCCGGTTTGGGAGGGCGCTGATACTACTCAAAACTTTTCCTCTAAAAAACTTATCCGTTTATTAAATTGCATTTATGAAAGCAGATGAAAATTTGATTGATTATATACAGTTAACCTATGAAGAGGAAACTGAAGAAGGTCTGGCCTTGTATACCGGACGTAACAAGGAAATAGTGATCAATGCTAAAATAAACCAAATGTATACTATGGCAGTGCCTGATGACACAGGCAAAAAAAGCTATGAGGTTACACTAAATATACTTAAGGATGATATTAGCGGCCACTGTGGGTGTAAAGCTTATAAACGATATGAGGAATGTAAGCATTGTGTAGCTGCGGCGCTTCACCTGCTCGTAAAAGAATATGGTTATCATCCGGATGAGCTGGAAGGGTTGATCGAAGATGACGACCTGGAAGATTTTTATGATGATGATGATGACGATGAGGAGATGTTTGGTTTTAGTGAGGGCGATTCAGATATTTCTGATAAACCAGGTCCACATGAAGAAATTAATGTAATTCCTCAACTACCCCAAAAGGCGATACCAACAAATGACTGGAAAACGTTCAAACATATCGGTAATTTAGACTCTTACAAACTAGCCAACCTAACCACCAATTACTGGCCGGTCCAGGCCCATCTTTCAAAAACAGATCTTATCAGTTTAAATGAAAATGACCTTCACTGGATATTTAAGTACAAGGAAAATAAAACCAGCGTTTTTACGCCAGAAATAAAATATGATCGATTTGACACCTACTCTTACAAGTGCAGCTGCAAAGGCGATGCTGTAAAACCGATGTGCATACACGTAAAAGCAGCCTTCGATTTTTTGTTGGGTAGGCATGGAAATAACGTATTTCTGAAATATAAAAACTGGGATGAAGAAAAGAATAAGCTGCTACAGCCTTATGGTATTACCGTTGCAGATGCAGATGCTGTGTACTTTAAATTCGACGTTAACTATTACGGAAATTTACAGTTGGCACCGCCTGCCGGCTATATTAAAGAGGGTGATAAAGAAGTATTTAAAAAGCTACACCTCTCGTTAAAAGCACAAAATACTGCAACAGGGCTGGCAGTTAACCGGCCAAAGCCAGCGTCGGGTACAATCATCGATTTTGAAACCGGCTTTGTATTAAACCTTAATTCGGGGCGCTTGCAACTGGGTTTTGAACTGGAAACAGCAAAAGTTTTTCATAAAAAAGACAAGACGGATGTAAAAAAATTAAACTTCAATAATATAACAAACCTGCCGCTGCTAAAGGAGTTACATGATGAGTTGTACCAACTGGTGTATCAGTTAACTGACAGCCAGTTATTAGAGCATTTAAAAACCAAAGGTTTTGGCCAATTCACCAGTTATGCGAATCCCTGGAATAATATTGGTGGTGCGGCAACGGTGGCGCTTCGGCAGCATTACATCAATTGCCTGCAACAAATATGGCCTTACCTGGCCGAAAGTCCCAACACCTTTGTATTGGCTGAAGGTAAATTCAGTAGCGCCAACTGCAAGCCTGTTATCATTAGTAAAGAAAAAGTGGAGCTATCTTTTGAAGTTACCATCGATGAAAAATTTATAGGTATTTGGGTTAGGCCTGTGATTAATGGAAACCCCACAACCCGGGAAAATAACCCGTTGATGTACTTCAATTTTATTTTTAATATTAATAAAACCCTGCACATTCTTAAGGATGCAAATGACATAAAAGTGATCAATCAGTTTCCGCAGGGGTTTCTAAAAATACCTGTCGCACAAAAATTGGAAGCCCTTCAAAGTATCATTGCGCCCTTGCAGGAACGATATGAAGTTAGCGTTCCCGATGGATTCGAAATAAAGACCCTTTCAGTAGATCCGCAGCCACATGTATTATTAAAAGAATTTAACAACCAGTTCCTCATGCTGCAACCTGAATTTCTGTATGATGATATATTGGTCGAATATACGGCCAACCCCGAAAATATCGTAACTACCCTGCCGGATGGCTCGCTTCAAGTGATGGAAAGAAACCCCATTAAAGAAAAGCATTTTTACGAATTGTTCCGGCCCCTGCATCATTCATTTGCCAATCAACGGCAAAACGATTTTTTCTATGTACATTTTAATGAAGTAATGAAGGCAAACTGGTTTCTCAACACCGTTCAATACCTACAGGAAAATGACATCGTAGTAAAGGGGATGGAAGAACTAAAACGTTTCCGCTATAATACCAACAAGCCAAAATGGGAAATGCAAACCGGAAGCGGAATCGACTGGTTTGAACTGAAAGTAACCATCCGCTTTGGCGATCAGGAAGTGGCTTTAAAGGATGTCCGCAAAGCCATCATGGGCAAACAAAATATCGTAGTGTTGGGCGATGGTACCTTTGGTGTATTGCCCGAAGAATGGATACAGCAATACAGCATGGTCATCAAGATGGGCAATGAACAGAAGGATGGGACACTTCGATTAAGCAAATTGCATTTTACCTTAATTGATGAACTGCACAACCAGGTAGATGACGAAGCAATATTGAAGGAGATAGAAGTAAAAAAGCAACGGCTCCGCAATATTGAAAACATACAAACCATACAACATAGCAACGCCATCAAGGCAACCCTCAGGCCTTACCAGCTAAGTGGATTTCAGTGGTTGCAAACCCTTGATGAGCTGCAATGGGGCGGTTGCCTTGCAGATGATATGGGCCTTGGCAAAACATTGCAGGTAATTACCTTTTTACAATACCTGAAAGAAAAATACAAAGGCAGTACTCACCTGGTTGTGTGCCCTACTTCCCTTATCTATAATTGGGAAAGTGAACTGAAAAAATTTGCGCCCAAATTAAAATACCATATTTACTATGGCAGCAGCCGTGAATTTACAAATGAGCATTTTGAAAACTACGATGTAATAATTACCAGTTATGGGCTTGTTCGTAATGACATGGAAGCGCTGCTAAAATTTGAATGGCATTATATTATCCTGGATGAAAGCCAGGCAATAAAAAATCCGGATGCCCTTACTACAAAAGCAGTACAGTTGCTTAAAAGTAAAAACAGGTTGGTAATGAGCGGTACACCAGTTCAGAACAATACATTTGATTTGTTTGCACAGTTTCATTTTTTAAATCCTGGCCTGTTAGGTAATAAAGAATTTTTTAAAACTGAATTTGCCAACCCAATTGATAAGCACAATGACGCAGACAAAAGCAGGCAACTCCGGACATTGGTTTATCCTTTTTTGCTCCGCAGAACCAAAGAGCAGGTAGCACCTGACCTTCCCGACAAGACCGAGACTGTTCTGTGGTGCCAGATGCCAAAGGAGCAACGCAGTGTGTATGAAGACTATAAAAATTATTACCGCACCATGCTAATGAAAAAAATAGAAGAGGAAGGCATGGCAAAGGCCGGCATGTATGTGTTGGAAGGTTTACTTCGGCTGCGCCAGATATGCGATAGTCCGCAATTGGTAAAGGATAAAGAAGTAACCACCACACAAAGTATAAAAATAGAGGAGCTGCTTAGAGAGTTGCAGGAGAATACCGGCAGTCATAAAATATTAGTATTTAGCCAGTTTACCGAAATGCTGCAATTGATAAAGGTGGCGCTGCAGGAAAGGAAAATTTCATTCAGCTATTTAGATGGAAGCATACCGGCCGCCAAGAGAAAGGACGCTGTGGATACTTTCCAAAACGATGCTTCCATAAAAGTTTTTCTCATTAGTTTAAAAGCCGGTGGGGTAGGCCTCAACCTTACAGCCGCAGACTATGTCTATATCGTTGATCCCTGGTGGAATCCCGCTGCCGAGCAACAGGCCATTGACCGCACCCACCGCATTGGGCAAACTCAAAAAATATTTGCCTATAAAATGATTTGCAAGGATACAGTGGAAGAAAAAATAGTTGAATTGCAACAACGTAAAAAGCAACTGGCAAACGAACTCGTAACAGAAGATGCAGGCTTTATTAAAAAGTTAAGTAAGGAAGATGTCGCATTTTTGTTTAGTTGATTAATCCCTTTTAATTATTGTTTTCAACAGGCAATGGGATTCTATTAAGCTAAAGTGGAATTATACGCTTATACATGCTCTCATTGTTGAGCAACCTGGTATTAGTGGTCATTTAATTTAATATTTTTCATCCTTGAAAATCCAAAGTACTACTTTGGATTTTCAAGGATGATTATATATCTTAGCAGTATGATAACACGCTTGTTAGAGACTGAAATAATGAAGCTGCTAAAGGCTTTTCCTGCTGTATGTATATTGGGTCCAAGGCAGGTGGGCAAAACAACACTGGCGAAAACGATTGCAGCCACTTTTAAAAAACCCGCTCTCTATTTAGACCTTGAAAACCCATTGGACCGCCGTCGGCTCAGCGATCCGTTTACCTTTCTTACCAGCAATAATGACCGATGTATTATTATTGATGAAGTACAGGTAATGCCCAAATTATTTTCAGTACTCAGATCTGTAATTGACAACAACAGGCGGAACGGACAATTTATTTTGTTAGGAAGTGCTTCGCCGCAATTGGTAAAAGGCGTCAGTGAATCATTGGCCGGAAGGATTATTTATCGTGAGCTGACACCACTGAATATTCTTGAACTGCCTGGAAATATTGACAAGAATAAACATTGGCTCAGAGGCGGCTTCCCATCTTCCCTGTTAAGCCGGAGCGAAGCAATGGCAGGGGAATGGATGACTGGGTTTGTACGTAGTTATGTGGAAAGAGATTTAAGTATTTTATTTGGGGTAGAATTTACGGCAAGTATTACAGCAAGGTTATTGAGTATGTTAGCTCATACACATGGCCAGGTATGGAATGCCGAAATGATTGCACGTAGTATGGGTATTACTGCACCAACGGTTACGAGATACATTGATTATTTGCAGGGTGCTTATTTGTTACATCGTTTGCAACCATTTCATGTTAACACCAGGAAGCGCCTTGTAAAAGCGCCGAAAATTTATATCAGGGATAGCGGACTGCTTCATAATGTTAGCAATATAACAAATATGAACACACTTAAAGGACACCCCCTGGCAGGCAACTCGTGGGAAGGCTATGTAGTGGAGCAAGTGTTACAGGCATTGCCTTCCGGGTTGCAATTGTATTACTACCGTACACAGGCAGGCGCCGAATGTGATATGGTGCTGGCAAGGGGTGTGCATCCAATTGCAAGTATTGAAGTGAAATTGAACAATGCTCCCAATATAAGCAAGGGTTATTATCAAAGCATTGAAGATCTTAAAACAAAAAAAAATTATATTGTTGTTCCGGATATTGAAACCTATAAAACGGGCAATGGGATTTTCATTGCTAATCTTAAAGATTTTATGCAGAGTCATCTTCCAAAAATAAAATAATCATCCTTGAAAATCAAAAGTGACACTATGGATTTTCAAGGATGAAAGTGAGGTGTTCTTTTGAAATAGCTGGGTTTATTTTTTGCCCATTCCACCAAACAGACCGCTTAAAACCTTTAAAGCATTTTCTACAACACCGGCACTACTGATGGGCAGTTTCAAATAAGTCTGCCCGGTTTCCTTATCGGTTTCTGTGATGTTGTTTACTAAGCGTTGCGTACTTTCCGCATTGCTTAAAATATTCAATAAGCCTTCTAAAAATCCTGCTCCTTTTTCTACTACTTCCTCTTCAACAGTTTGGTCCGCGGTACTATTTGTTGTAACCGAAGTTTTGTTTTCATTTACAACATTACCTTCTGCGGGTGGTGCAATTTCTTCTTCCGTTATTTCTACTTCTACAATAGTGCCATCGGGCTCTACAGCCATTTGTTTTTCAATTTCCCTTTCCTCATTTACATCAACGCTTGTTGGTATATCCGTCAATCCTGAAGTAACAGATTCTACAGATTTCATAAACTGCTTAAACTTGTCATCACCCATAAAAATATCATTGTCACCACCATCTAATATACCCGCTGCAATTCCTTTTTTAAATTTTAATACATCCAGCATGCGATGCTCAATGCTATCCTGCGAAACCAGGTTGATGATGCTCACATTCTTTTTCTGACCAAGCCTGTAAATGCGCCCGATCCTTTGTTCCAGCACTGCTGGATTCCAGGGAATATCGAGATTGATCATATAAGCGGCTGATTGCAAATTGAGCCCTACACCGCCTGCATCGGTTGATAAAAATACTTTGCAGTTTTTATCATTCGTAAAATTGGCGTACAGGTCACCTCTCTTCTTGCCGGGGATTCCGCCATGCAGGTATTCAAAGCCAATGTTTCTTTCCTTTAATATGATTGCAACCAGCCTGGTCATGCGTTCCCATTGACTAAAAATAACCACTTTTTCATCCGGCAGTGCCAGTATATCATCTAAAATGTTTTGCAGCTCATCCAATTTTGTCTGGTAGTTGGTTTCCTGGTCAATGATGTACGTTGTATCACTCACCATCCGCATCATGTTCAATAGCATTAATAATTTTTGCCTGTCTTCCTCATTTAAAAAATGCATGCGTTTCCATTTGTTAACCAGTTTGGCAACCTGGTCTGCATATTCTTTATGCAGGTCAGCCTGCTGTTGTGTGAGCGGCACAAAAAGATTTTTGTCCATCCGTGTGGGTAAGTCTTTCAGTACTTCATTTTTGGTACGACGTAGCATTACATCCCGTAGCAAGGTTCCCACATCGTTCAGGTCCTTGTAACCGATTACTTTTCCTGTAAATTCCTCAGTTACCTGGTGCCTTGATAAAAAGTTATGTAAAGAACCAAGCAGATATGGGTTTACAATTTGCATCAACGAATACAGGTCTTCAATTTTATTTTCCACAGGTGTTCCGGTTAGCACCAATGCGTAGGTCGTTTTAATTTTTTTTATCGCTACTGAAGTTTTAGTTTTCCAGTTTTTAATTCTTTGAGCTTCATCTAAGATCAATACATCGGCCTGCATATTATTGAGGCAAATAAAATCGTTGGAAGCCATTTGATAACTCACAATGATATAATCGGCAGTGTTGGCACTGTATAGTTTTTTTCTTGCTAAAATATTTCCCTCTATCACATTTACATTCTTGTTACCGGTAAACTTTTCAATCTCTGTTTTCCACTGGTATTTTAACGAGGTGGGACAAATAATAATCGCCGTGCTGATGTTAAATTGTTTTCTCAATACCTCTGTACTCACAATGGCTTGCAATGTTTTACCAAGCCCCATATCATCTGCTAAAATACACCTGCCTGCTTTTACTGCAAACAAAACTCCTTTCTCCTGGTAGCGGAATAATTTGGCTTTGCTGATGTCTTTAAAAAGGGCGGTTTGCTTTTGTGCAACCAATTGTTTACGGTGTTGGCTGTTTCGTTCCTGTATAATGTAGTCAAGGGCGTCTTCATAGCACCTGAATTCCGGATGTAACGTATGTGCTTTTTGCAGAAAAATTTCAAATTTCAAATAGGCTGTTTCAAGCAAAACCATGTTGTTATTGAAAAAGCCTTTTGTCAGCCGTTTGTATTTATCTGATTCTTCTGTTCCAATGCGTAGCTTTACTTTCCTTTCGCCCCGGTAATCAAGATAAATGGATGTGTATGGCGGAGTATAGGGAATCACTAATTGTTTCTCTAACGCCAGTTTAGATTTTATCTTTAGCAAAACACCTTCAATGTGTTTACAGGTACCAAGCTGGTTGGTTTTAAAATCGGGACAACTACAAAAGTTAAGTGAGTTGTCCGCACTTCGCAGCGCAACCTTGTAGGTAGATGCTGTTTTAATATTTTCAACTTTGTAATCTGCAAAAACTACTCCTTCACTAATTTTTTGGATATTGAAATTTTCATCTTCTGCAATTTGTTGCCGCAACATGATCTGCCATTCTTCATCAGTCATATCAAGCGGTTTACGTGAATGCGATACCCTTATCTTTATTGGCGCATGTTTTTTGAAGGCAGATTTCTTTTTCATTGTTTTGTTTGAAGACGTAATTTAATTTAGAAAAATGCAATAGAAAATAGGTTGCGCAATTTGTGTACAACTTTGAATTTCATTAAAAATCCAATCGTCTAGCTTTTTAGTATTAGGTCAACTTTCGGTTTGTTGTAAACTTAATTTTTTGTTTTCATGTAATAACAATTGGTAAAAACTGCAAGTCAGTTATTCTTTAAATATATGCGGCGCATAAAAAGAATTGGTTGCACGTTGTTGTAGTAGTAAGTAGCAAAGTGTTGTAAAAATGAAGTGTTGTAAAAATATTTATATCGCCTGAAAGAGTTGATACCATTGGGTTGTATGCGATACTGTTTTTGTTAGCTAAAAAAAATGTTAAAAAATATTTGGAGAATTGGAAAAAATAAATTCATCTTTGCATCGCAAAAAACAAATATCATGCAACGCAATAATTTACATATTGAATCAAAAAGCTGCTTCGGTCCTACATGGGATCTGGCGGGATTCGGTGCTAATTATTCGGGTGCGTAATCATAAAGTTTACCAAAACTAAGTAATGAGCCCCGAAATAAAAATCGGGGTTTTTTAATGCAAAAAATTTAGACTTTCAACTTTCATTCAATTAAAAATATGACAACGATATCGATACAACAATTTCCCTTTCATTCTTTTAGCAGTGAGCTGAGCATTTGTAAACGCTTTGATAGCAATGTAGGAAATCTGAGTCCAGACATACGACCGTGGTGTAAATTGTTAAAGGCATAACGCCTTTCTCTAAAACGAAGCCCGGTCAATTAAAAAACGACCGGGCTTTTTTTATACCCGAAATAAATAAAAAGCGCATGACATTTTTAATTGCAATATGGTTGATACAGGCATTACTGGCTGAAATTGGTAACCACATTAAAAAGCGTATAAAATATTAGATGCATAAGGAGGAATAGAGCTTTCCCCGCCTGTGCCGATACTTTCGGTATGAGATGCAACGGGGAAGCTTTTTAGAAAACTCCTAATCCTTAAAGTGACAAAAAAAGCATAGAAGCATTCCGATTGGCCGGATATTCCACCTGGACTGGAGAGGCTGCAGGTTCGAATCCTGCCTTCTATACCATCGTTTTCATATTGACCGGTTCGTTGGTGTAATGGCCAACATTTCTGATTGTCTATCAGAAGCTATGAGTTCGATTCTCATACGAACCGCAAACCTGGACTGAAAACATCAAGTTGTCTTTAGCTTATTCGGTAAAGCACTGCACTGTGAATGCAAAGAACAGGGTTCGAGTCCCGGAGACAACCAATGCGGCTTGGTGTTCCCGATAGCTCGGGAGGCAACATGTTCACCCTCCTCTCTTTCTGAAAGGCAAACATAGGGTGGATGTTTTCAGTTCAAGTCTTAAAGTCGCACAACAATTGGTTTATAGTTCAATGGAAGAATGCTGTGCTACGAACGCAGGGATAGAAGTTCGAATCTTCTTAAACCAACTAAAAATCGATGGCTTGTAGCTCAATGGCAGAGTATCCGGCTTTTAACCGGAGGGCTGTGAGTTCGAATCTCACCGGGCCAACTATGGATGAATAGCTCAATGGAAGAGCGTCCCGTTGTTAACGGGAGGGTTGAAAGTTCGAGCCTTTCTTCATCCTCAAAATATATTCTTTGGAGAGAGTCCGGATGGTCATGGAAGCTGTCTTGAAAACAGACTGGGTGTATAAGCCTCAGGAGTTCGAATCTCCTTCTCTCCGCAATTATTTTTGGAGAGTTGACAGAGCGGTAATGTGCTGGCCCGCTAAGCCAAGGTTGAGGTAACACTCAGGTAAGTTCGATTCTTACACTCTCCGCAAAAATGTCCTGCTGGCAGACATGGCGTATGCATTCGACTGCAAATCGAAAGAAGAAAGTTCGAGTCTTTCGCAGGACTCAGTAAATAACATTGTTTGATAACTGGTGAATTTGATGATGAAGAAATAAGGATTAATCAACAAATATGTTGCAAACAAAATGGACGAATAGCTCCAATGGTAGAGCATTGCGTTGAAGCCGCAGGTGTACAGGTTCGAATCCTGTTTCGTCCACTAAAAAAGCAATCGATTTCGAAAGAAAGCGTAATTGGAATTTATATAAGTTTATGATAATAAATCTTCCAATTTGACTGAAACAAAATTTTATAAAAAATAAATATTTAAAAATGAAAAAGAATTCAATGTTCATAATGCTTCAAAGAATGCTAATGGTGCAATGGCACTGCAGTGATCGATCGAAAAAAAATAAAACATTATGGACACAAAAATTAGTCAACAGTATGGAGATGAAATAAACTCCTGCAGGTTACGTACGGCACGTCAGAAAGAACGCATGCGGTATGTCGATTTTGATAAAGCATTGATTCAGCTTTACCGCGAAGAACGCGAATTATGGAATCAGAAAAACAATTTGGGTTGGGAACCTTTAACCCCACCTGTGCAGAAAGGCTGGAAACGATTTTATGTAGTGAGGGATGATGTAGCCAGGAATAAACATGCCTTATTTTTTGAAAACATTCTACAGAAAATAAATACTTACGACTGGAGTTCAAAGAAAGATTTTTTGGTAAAGAAAAGAAAGCGGGGAAGAAAAATTTATGTGGTGAAACATCAAAATTTAGCCATGCCGAATACCTGGCATTTCAACAGGATGAACTTTAACGATGATGAAAAGCAATTTTTTCATGTGGAGCAGTATAATGGAAAATGGAAAAAAGAGCCCTGCTTCCGGTACGTATTTAGCGAGCCCTGGAGGTTTGTATTGAGGGTAAAACCCAACATAATTGATAAGATCCGTAAAAAGGATTCGCTGATTGAATCCAGGTTACAGGAGATTGACGCTTACATGGTGCGTAACGATTACCGAAAACGATTGTGGAAAATATTGGGGAAAAATAGTAGAAATGGATGGAAGAAGTACGAGGTTAAGGATAAGGAAAAAGATATTTTCAGGAACAAATCACAGGCTCAGATATTGGATATGATTAACGTATAAAACTTACAGCAATGGAAAAGCAATGGAGAAAATTTAGCGGTGAAAGAATTAACCGGGCTATCGAACAAGAAGTGAGGGCCGCAGTAATTAGAGAAGTGGAAATGGGCCACGAACTAAAAGTGTGCATTGGTACTGATAGCCAGGTAAAACATCATGTAACAGAATTTGCCACCGTAATTGTTTTCATCCGCAAGGGGAAGGGAGGTTTTATGTATATCCATAACGAAACCAGTTTTAAGAAAATGAGCATCAAAGAAAGGATGCTGGTGGAAGTGGCAAAGAGCATTGATGTAGCCTTTCCATTGTGCAAAATTTTTGGCCGGTATAGTGTAGATATGGAAGTACACGTGGATATCAATACCAACCCCAATTTTAAAAGCAATGATGCATTGAAAGATGCAATGGGCTATATCCTGGGAATGGGGTTTGCTTTTAAAGCAAAGCCCGATGCATTTGCAAGCAGTAGCTGCGCAAATAAAATGGTGCAGTAAGGTACCAGGAAGAGGGCAGGCGGTTTTTTCGAATGACAGAAACAGGAAATCAGAAATCTAAATTTTCATCCCGGAACTTTTGATTGAAAGTGCCGGAAGATATCTTAAATTAAAAAATGGAAAATAATACACAGCATGTATTTAACACATACAGCTTATTTGAAAATTCATATTTATGTGCCAAAGCATTGTTTATGCAAAGTTTTAGCATGATACCCAGTGCAAACTATATTGGTGATACGGATGGTGAAAAATCATTCAACGCCATTAAAGCTAAATATGGCGACTTGTTTATCGCTGTTCATACTTATCGTTACTACGATGCTAAAACGAAGGGGTACGATTTTAATCAAACATACATCGTTATGAAAAACAATTGTGTACTGGAGTTTGATATTGGTTGTTGCGAAATTTACCATGATGGTAAGCAGCCCGAATTTATAAAATCAATTACCGAACTGGTAAGGGGTTTTAAACAGCGGGAGCGCTGGAAGCCACTTGAAATTAACCTGGTGATTAAGGGCAGAAGTGGGATTCAATTGAAAGCGATGGAAATTAAACCCACCAGGCTCGATCTGGATCTTTATTATGAAGATGATTTTAAAGAAACCGATAACGTGATCAGGAAAAGGCTTAACAAAAAAAACGATAAAGGCATTGTGCTGTTGCATGGTTTGCCGGGCACCGGTAAAACAACTTACCTGCGTTACCTTGTAGGCAAAATTAAAAAGCGGGTTTTGTTTTTATCACCGGGTGTGGCAGCCAATATTATGGATCCCGATTTTATTGAGTTACTGATCAATAATCCAAACAGTGTGCTGGTTATTGAGGATGCAGAAAATATTATTATGGACCGGAAGGCGAGCAGTAATGCATCTGTTTCTAACCTGTTGAATATTTCAGATGGGTTACTCGCAGACTTTTTAAATGTGCAGATCATTTGCACCTTTAACAGCTCGCTTACATTGGTTGATAGCGCACTGATGCGAAAGGGAAGATTGATTGCCAAATATGAATTTGGAAAATTGGGAATTAACAAATCGCAACGCTTATCAAAGCATTTTAATTTTGATACCATCATCAATCAACCCATGACGATTGCAGAAATTATAAACCAACATGAAAAGGAACAAAAGGCTGAACGGCTTGAAGTGACTGGTTTTAGAAGAAATGAGTTGGTGGCTACTAATTATTTATAATTTTATATATCCCGATTAAAAAATAGCATAACTGGCAATTGATAGCCGGAATATACATAATGTAAAAATAAAATGGTTATGAGAAAATTAGCATCCATCCAAAAGATAATAAAATTAGAACCCATACCTGGTGCAGATGCCATAGTAAGAGCAACTGTATTAGGCTGGCAACTGGTAGTAAAAAAAGAAGAGTTTATAGAGGGGGATTTATGTGTATATGTGGAGATAGATGCGTTGCTTCCGGATAAAACGGTGTTTGAATTTATGAAACCAAGAGGAATGAGGGTAAGAACGATCCGGCTGCGTGGACAAATTTCCCAGGGTATTTGTTTTCCGCTTTCGATATTGCCCGGTGATATGCCCATTGAAGAAGGACTGAATGTAACAGCAACATTGGAGATCGAAAAATTTGAGCCACCAATCCCCGCAGCTTTATCCGGAATTATGAAGGGTGGCTTCCCATCATTTATTCCAAAAACGGATGAAGCAAGGGTTCAGTTGTTGCAGGAGTTATTGGATAAACTGAAAGGCGAGTCCTGTTATGTTGCAGAAAAGTTAGATGGTAGTTCGGTTACGTATTTTATAAAGGATGGGGTGTTTGGTGTGTGTAGCAGAAACCTGGAACTAATTGAAACGCCTGAAAACACACTGTGGAAATTAGCAAGGGAATTGAAGATAGAAGAAAAGCTGGCTGCATTAAAAGGTAGCTATGCATTACAGGGCGAAATAATTGGCGAAGGTGTACAGGGAAATAAATACCGGTTAAAAGGACAGCAGGTTTTCTTCTTTTCAGTGTTTGATATTGATGCTTACCGTTTTTTCGCATTCCATGACTTTGTAAGGATAATCGACGAGTTGGCTCTTACAACCGTGCCGGTTTTGGAAAGCAATTATGTTTTGTCCAATTCAATTGAAGAACTGGTGAATAAATCTATCGGTAAATCTGTTTTATACAATGTGGATAGAGAAGGTATAGTAATAAGGCCATTGAATGAAAAAATTGATTTGATAGGAAGAGTATCGTTTAAAGCCATTAGCCCGGAGTTCTTACTGAAGTATGAGTAAGTGTATGTAAGAGCAGATTCTTCACTGCATGAAGGAAATAATGCATTTATCAGCCCTATAAGGGCGAAAGATATTTTCTACTGTGCAAATAGATTGTACACATGGGTTTTAGGTTTTTGTAATCAAAGTAAAACAAGAAGTTCTTTAATATATTGTTGACGTAAAATCTCAACGCAGAAGCTTGCTTAACAGCAAGACTGGTATCAACCTGCAGAAAGCAAACCAGGTCAGTGTTTTAAAAGACACGGCAGTGCAGACGTAGTAACTATCTGTATGCTATTGCTGCTGTTGGGTATGCCAGCCACACGTTGTGTGTCGAAGGTTCGACTCCTTCTCCTGGTAAACAGGATAGCTCAGTTGGTTAGAGTAACAACAAATGCGCAGGTTCGACTCCTGTTCCGGCTTAAAATCGGATAGCTCAGTTGGTAGAGCACTACACTGTTAATGTAGCATACAAGAAGAAGTACACCGCTTCTAAAAAAATGGTGATCATTAAAGTAGAAATTGTTTGCCTGCTGTTTGTAAAAGTGGTAACACTTTTACAACAAAGCAAATTCAGTAAGCACTTGCAAAAGAAAACAGTTGCGGGTAGCAAATGGCACTTCGTTTATTTAAGCGTTACCAGGTACGCCGGGTAAATAATAATAAACAAACTGCCAGGTTAAACCCGCGAACCAAATCATTTCCGTTATTACAGAATGGCAAACAATTTCAACTTTATTTCAACAACATTTAATCAATGCCAGTAGTACAATCTGCTGGATAAATAAAAGCAAAATGAAACAGGTAAAAATTACCGCCTACCAGGTTGGACTGGTCTTTACAAACGGCGTGTACAAAAGAATGTTGCAGGAAGGCAACTATTGGATGTGGTTCAACGAAACCGTAATGATTTATGATGTAACCAAACAGTTTAATACTGTTGTGGAATTGAACATCCTGTTGCAGGATGCTCCCCTGGCCAATGCCTTGCAGGTACTTGAAGTTAGCGACAACGAAATTGTATTGCAATACCAGGATGGTTTGTTTAAACAGGTATTGACTGCAGGGCGGTATACTTTCTGGAAAAATACTGTAAACAACTATGCATTTATAAAAGCAGACATCAGCAAGATAGACATCACCGAAGATATTAGCCGTGCTGTGTTGCAGAACAAATTGGTGGCGCCTTATGTGCGTACCTACACTGTGGAGCATTACGAAAAAGCAGTATTGTTCATTGATGGAAAGTATGCACAGATATTGCCAGCCGGTATTTACAACTGGTGGAAGAACAACATCACTATTGTGGTGGGAAAGGCGGACACCCGTATGCAGCAGATTGAAATCAATGGCCAGGAAATTTTGACCAAAGACAAAGCTGCGTTGCGTATCAATGGATATGCACAGTACAAAGTGGTGGATATTGAAAAAGCTTTGTTGCAAAACAAGGAGTACGAACGCCAGTTGTATGTTGCATTTCAGTTGGCATTGCGGGAGTACATTGGTGCCCTTGGTTTTGATGAACTGCTGGAGAAAAAAGACAGTGTCGTACCCTTCATTTTGGAGGCAGTAAAAAACACTGCCAACGATTTGGGTGTGGCGGTAAATGGTTTCGGTATCCGGGATATCATCTTGCCAGGCGATGTAAAAGACATCATGAACAAAGTGTTGGTAGCAGAAAAAACTGCGCAGGCCAACAGCATCATGCGTAGGGAAGAAACTGCCAGCACCCGAAGCTTGTTGAACACTGCCAAACTGATGGAAGACAATACCATGTTGTGGAAATTAAAAGAGATGGAGTACGTTGAAAAAATTGCCGACAAAATTGGTGAGATCAGCGTAAGTGGTAATGGTACATTGATTGAGCAGTTAAAGCAAATATTTGTGGCGCAGAAATAAAATACACATCCGGTATCATTCCGGTACCGGATGTTTTTTCTTTTTTGTACCCGGCTTTTGTACTGCTATTAAGCATCGTTGCGTCGCACTCTTGTACGGCATACCTTTATTGGGTCTTTACAGAAGCGGAGATTAAAAGTAACTTAAAATGGAAAAAATAAAAAGGATACTGTCCAACATAGAGCAAACCAAAAAAATACAAATCCTCTATGCCTGCGAAACAGGCAGCAGGACCGGGGGATTCCCTTCTCCGGTCAGTGATTATGATGTGCAATTTATATACCGGCATGAAATAGATTGGTATTAAAGAGCCATGAGTGAGTAAGTAATTTGAAAATAAAAAAATAGACGTTTAAATTTCCAAATTCTATATCTTATATTGAATTCTAAACTATTGAAGGATTATGATTCCAACTTTGGTTTTAAAATATTTGGTACCAAATAAAATAAAGGATGCTGAAGTACTCTTTAAAAATGGCCGGTATTCTGCTTCGCTTTATATCGCTGGATATGCTGCCGAGATTGCTTTGAAAAATAAAATATGCAGCACCTTGCAGTTTGACTTGGGTTTTCCTGAAACAAGGCAGGAGTTGCCAGGCTATCTACAGCATATCAATAGAAATAGCCCGGCACCATTAATTATGAGTTTAGGAGAAATAAGAAATCACGATTTGGCAAAATTGCTTTTTTATTCGGGAGCAGAATTAAGAATTCAAAGTATTTTCTATAAAGAATGTAACATAGTTGAAAAATGGGATCCTGAAAAAAGATATAAAAAAACAAGAGTTACCCGGCTGAAAAATTCGGAATACTTACAAGCGTTAAAGAAAATCATTAAAGAAATTACTTAAATTTGAAGTATGAGTAAACAGAAAAGCATAACGAAATTAAATCAGTACGTAATACCACTAGGTAATGCCTGGGCTGTAAAAGGAGAAGGCAATACGAAATTTACATTTATAACTGATACTAAAAAAGAAGCACTCACTTATGCAAAAGGTTTAGCGGTAAGCAGGAGTGCCGATTTAATTGTTTATGGAAGAGATGGTAAAATAGCAACGAGAAATAGTTACGCAAAAAAGGAAAATGGCAATCTGGCTAAAAAATAATGTCATGATTTAAAAGGTGTAAGCCATCCACATAAGGGTGGCTTTTTTTATTAATAAAAAATTAGTATTTAAAAAAATGCAACAAATAGAAACCATACTAACCAATATAGAGCAAACCAAAAAGGTGCAAATACTCTATGCCTGCGAAACAGGCAGCAGGGCTTGGGGATTCCCTTCTCCGGACAGTGATTATGATGTGCGGTTTATCTACCGGCATGAAAGAGATTGGTATTTGAATTTGAGCCAACACAAAGACAGCATAGAATATATGGTAGATGAAACATGGGATGTAACCGGGTGGGATCTGAGAAAGAGTTTACTATTGCTAAAGAAATCGAATGCGGCTTTGATAGAAAGATTTCAGTCGCCGATCGTTTATAGTGAAGCAGCAAATTTTAAAGATGAGTTTAAGCAACTGATAGAAACCTATTATTCCACTACGGCAGTTTTCTTTCATCATTACTCCCAGGCAAAAAACTTTTGGGATGAATTGAAAGATGTAGCCGAAGTAAAACTGAAGAGTTATTTCTACCTGGTACGTTCATTACTTAGTTGTAACTGGATCATACATAACAAATCTGTGCTACCCATGCACATAGAAGGCTTGATGCTATTGATAGACGATGACAAAAGAAACAGGCTGAGAGAACTGATACAACTCAAAGCTGGCGTGGGTGAAAAATACCTGCATCCAAAAGATGAAGCATTGAATAAATGGATCATGGCATTGTGGGAACTGATAGAAGCTTCCAAGGAAAACCTTGGCGTGAACAGAACGGATATGAAACAACTGAATGAATTTTTTCTGCAAACAATAAAATGATATGCTTACGATAGAAGAAGTGAAAAAGAATGGCTGGCTGATATTTGAAACCATTGCCGGCAGCAGGGCTTATGGCCTCGATACACCGGCATCTGATACCGACATCAAAGGTGTATTTGTATTGCCAAAGGAGCTGTTTTATTCATTGGAATACACAGCACAGGTGAGCAACGAAACCAATGATATCGTGTATTATGAATTGAGGAAGTTCATGGAATTGTTGTTGAAGAACAATCCCAACATCATGGAGTTGCTAAAAACACCAGAGGCGTCTGTATTGTACAAACACCCGGCAATGGATTTTATTAAACCGGAAATGTTTCTGTCAAAACTTTGCCAGCAATCATTCGCCAATTACGCTTTTACGCAAATAAAAAAAGCGTACGGACTGGAAAAGAAAATAGTAAATCCTGTGGATGAGAAAAGAAAGTCGGTGATGGATTTTTGTTTTGTGTATTTGGGAAAGGAAACCATGCTCTTGTCTGAGTACCTGGAATTAACTGGCAAAATGCAGGAGCACATAGGCTTAACTGCTATTGATCATTTAAGAGATTGTTACAATCTTTATTACAATGAGTCACTTACTTATTCGGGCATAACAAAAAAGGAAAATGCCAATGATGTGAGTCTTAGTAGTATTCCAAAAGGCGAGCTGCCAGAAGCAATGTTGTTCTTTAACAAGGACAATTATTCAATGTATTGCAAGCGCTACAAAGAGTATTGGGATTGGGTAGCAAAGCGCAATGATGAACGATACAAAACAACCATGGGCCATGGTAAAAACTATGATTCAAAAAACATGATGCATGTGTTTCGCTTATTACTGATGGCAAAAGAAATAGCAACAGAAGGCAAAGTAAATGTACATAGAAAAGACAGGGCGTTTTTACTAAGCATTAAAGCAGGCAAATTTGAGTATGATGAACTTGTAGCAAAGGCTGAAGTAATGAAAGATGAACTGCCATTGCTGTATCAGCAATCTGCTTTGCAGGATACGCCGGATGAAGAATTGGTAAATAAATTATTGATTAAAATGAGGCAGCAGATTTATGGGTAATTTCACCACCCTTCGTCATTCAGCATATTCTCAAGCTCATCATCATCAGGCTTGGTGTAGATGCCGGTAATGATTTCATAAGCGTCAATAAAGTCGTTGAGTTGAGGGTTGTCTTTGTGAATGAGTAAGGCGTTAAGAATATTGGTATTGC
>Ga0209181_10001484_pt1 | contig 41018 bp, 34 predicted proteins | sample MAT05_FD_187208 | JGI IMG/M metagenome (GOLD analysis project Ga0209181, IMG submission 187208) | Freshwater microbial communities from Lake Fryxell liftoff mats and glacier meltwater in Antarctica - MAT-05 (SPAdes) (version 2) | ecosystem: Environmental > Aquatic > Freshwater > Ice > Liftoff... | reverse complement strand
ACAAACTCGTCGCGGCCGAGGTGGGCAAACAGATCATTCAGCAGCGCCGCCGCCTCGGCCTCGGGCAGGCCGTCGATGCCGATGGTGTAGCCCGGACTGACAAACAAGGCCGTGCGGCCGGTCTCGGGATGGCGGCGCGCCACCGGCTGCAACTGTGTCGCCAGCGCCGAGTCGTCAAAGCGGATGGCCATCGACCGGCCCGCGTCCTGCTCGCCGTAGCGGCCCTGGCGTGAGTAACCGCGGCGCGCCGAGTGCACACCTTGTTTGTGCTGCAGCAGCGCCTTCATGGCCGCCGGCAAGGCGTCCCAGGCGTCGTACTGGTTGGCGAACAGGGTGTCGCCGCCCACCGGCGGGATCACGTTGCCAAACAGCAGCGTGGCGGCGGGCGGGTTGGCCAGAAAGCTCCAGTCGGAATGCCAGTTGTCGGCAAACAGCGCGCTGGTTTCGTCAGCCTCGCGCTTGACCTGGGCCACATGCGGATGGCCGGGGATGGACTCGAAATACGGGTCCGGCCCGAACGGGCCAATGGCTGCGGCAAAACGCTCCAGGTCGGTCACCGACATTGGCTGGTCCGGGAAGGCCAGCACCTGGTGCGCCAGCCAGTGGGTGCGAACCTCGGCCATCTGGCCATCGGACAGCGGCTGCGTCAGGTCGATGCCACGAATTGCAGCGCCGCACGGCGCATCGGCAGGAATCACGCTGAGGGTCATGTCGGGCCTTTGTTGAATGTGCGCGTCGCAGCAGGCAAGCCTGCAGCATTGCTGGCCCGCCTTGCCGATGGTAGCGCGGGGCTTGCCCCTCAATCACCCGGCACGCGTCGACGGGCTTGCCGGCTGGGTCTTTCCTTCTGCCAACGGCGCTCCTAGCATGGGCGCTTCCCGGTCCAGCAACCCCTACGACCCCCAACAGGAGCCCCCATGAGCCAAAGCGCCACCCAGTACCTGCTCGACGCCAGCCGCATGCCGACACACTGGTACAACATCGCCGCCGACTTGCCCAGCCCGGCGCCGGCCGTGCTGCACCCGGGCACGCTGCAGCCGATCGGGCCCGACGACCTGGCGCCGCTGTTTCCGATGGAACTGATCATGCAGGAGGTGTCGACCGAGCGCGAGGTGCCCATCCCCGAGCCGGTGCGCGAGGTCTTCAAGCTGTGGCGGCCGGCGCCGCTAATCCGCGCCCACCGGCTTGAAAAGGCACTCGGCACACCCGCCAAGATTTACTACAAGTACGAGGGTGTGTCGCCCGCCGGCAGCCACAAGCCCAATACCGCCGTGCCGCAGGCCTGGTTCAACGCCCAGGCCGGCATCAAGAAGCTCACCACCGAGACCGGCGCCGGGCAATGGGGCTCGTCGCTGGCCTTTGCCGGCAACTTGTTCGGGCTGGATGTCACCGTGTTTCAGGTGCGCGTGAGCTATGACCAAAAACCCTACCGCCGCGCGCTGATGGAAACCTACGGCGCACGCTGCATCGCCAGCCCGTCGATGGAAACGCACTACGGCCGCAGCGTGCTGGCCGGCCGGCCCGACCACCCCGGCTCGCTGGGCATCGCCATCAGCGAGGCGGTGGAAATCGCCGCCACCAACGACGACACCAAGTACGCGCTGGGCTCGGTGCTGAACCATGTGCTGATGCACCAGACCATCATCGGCCAAGAGGCGATGTTGCAGCTGGAGATGGCCGGCGACGACCCCGACGTGATCGTCGGCTGCACGGGCGGCGGCAGCAACTTTGCCGGCATCGCCTTCCCGTTCATCGGCCAGCAACTGCGCGGTGGCGGCAAGACCAAGCAGCGCCGCATCGTGGCGGTGGAGCCCGCCGCCTGCCCGTCGCTCACCCGCGGCAAATACGCCTACGACTTTGGCGACACCGGCCACATGACGCCGCTGACCAAGATGCATACGTTGGGCAGCACCTTCACGCCGCCGGGCTTTCACGCCGGGGGCCTGCGCTACCACGGCATGGCGCCGATGGTCAGCCACCTGATGGCGCTGGGCCTGCTGGAGGCCACCGCCTACCACCAGGTGGCGTGTTTCGAGGCCGGCGTGCTGTTTGCCCGGGCCGAGGGCATCGTGCCCGCACCCGAGGCCAACCATGCGGTGAAGGGCGCCATCGTGGAAGCGCTGCGCTGCAAGGCCGAGGGCAAGAGCGAGGTGATCCTGTTCAACCTGTGCGGCCACGGCCACTTCGACATGGCGGCCTACAGCAACTACTTTGCCGGCAAGCTGACCGACCAGAGCTACAGCGAGGAAGAGCTGGCGATGGCGTTGTCGGGCTTGCCGTCGGTGCCGGCTTGACCTGACTTGGCCTGGCTTGATCGGGTCACCTGGACAACCGGGCCGCCGGCAGTGGTGGCCCGGCACGGCCAAGCGGGCTCGTCCGCAACGGTGGCACCCGGGTACACAGGTCTGTGAACGCGGCAACACCGAGCCGCCGGCCCGATCCCGTGGTCAATGTCACGGCCTGCCACGCCGCCGCCCCCGGCTCGCGGGGGACACGGCCCAGGGGCCGCTGGATAGCATGGCTTACATGTCTACCCCACAGGTTTTGTCCCCATGAAACGCTTTGTTGTCACTGCCGCGCTTGCATTGCTTGCTGCCACGGGTGCTTCACGCGCCGACGCCAACCTGCTGGTCAATGGCAGCTTTGAACAGCCGGGGCCCAGCTTCGCGGCCGGCAGCTATTGCTACCTGAACGGGCCATTCGAATGTGGCAGCCTGCCCGGCTGGTCGGGCGCCGTGCCGGTGATTGTCAGCAGCAGCGGCCCCTGGGGCGGCCCGTCCGGCCTGTCGGGCTGGGATAACTCGCAAGGCAACGTCCTGATCGGTCTTCAAAACGCGTCATATGCCGTACAGAACCTTGGGCTCTCGGCGGGCAACTACACCCTGAGCTGGTCGGATGCCGGCCGCGCGAACCACGGCAGTGGGACGGCGTATACCGTCAGCTTTGGCGGGCAAGACCTGGGCAACTTCAGCACCACCCTGGGCCAGGGCTGGGCCACGCACACCCTGGCGTTCACGGCCAGCGGCGCCGGCGATCTGCGCTTCCAGGGCCAGGCCATCAGCGCCGATGGCACGGCCTTCATCGACGATGTGCGGCTGACTGCAGCCGTGCCCGAGCCGGCATCGCTGGCGCTGGTGCTGGCGGGCCTGGTGGGCATCGGCCTGGTGGCGCGCCGCAAGGCCACCTGAACAGCGAGCCGCACCGGGCGGGGCCGGCCGCATCGGGTCCAGCCGCCACGCGGCGGTCAGCTCGACAACTGCGCCCAGGCCTTGTCCAGCCGCTTGACGCTGACCGGCTGCGGTGTGCGCAGCTCCTGGGCGAACAAGCTGACACGCAGTTCTTCGATCAACCAGCGGTACTCGTCGAGCCGGGCGTCGGCCACGCCTTTTTGATCGACCACACGCCGCAGGTAGCGCTGCTCCAGCGGGCGCAGCTCGGCCAGCCGCTGGGCGTCGCGTGCCGGATCGGCGCGCTGCTTGTCGAGCCGCAGCGTGATGGCCTTGAGGTAGCGCGCGCTGTGTTGCAACTGGGCATAGGGCGCGTGCAGCAAGAAGCGCTTGGGCATCAGGCGTTGCAACTGGCCGGTCACATCGTCGCCCACCTCTTTGGGCGGGCGGCTGTCTTTCAACTTGCGCTGGGCGGCGGCAAAGTCGGTCAGCAGCACACCGGCAAGCCGCGCCACCTCCTGCGCGATCAGGTTGAGCCGGCTTCGGCCCTCGGTGATGCGTGCCGCAAAAGTGGCGGCGTCGGCCGGCAGCGGGTCGGCCAGAAAGGCCCGGTCCAGCGCCAGCTCGATGATCTGTGCGCGCAACTCGTCGGCACTGCCCAGCGGCATGTAGGCGGTGGCCATCTTCACCAGATCCGGGATGTTTTTTTCCAGGTACTTCAGCGGCTCCTTGATGGCCAGCGCCACCAACCGGCGCAGGCCCGCGCGGTGCTTGGCGGCTGCGCCCTCGGGCTCGTCGAAAACCTCGATCTCGACATGGCTGCCCTTGTCGATCAGCGCCGGAAAACCGATCAGCACCTGGCCGGCCTTGTGGATCTCCATCAGCTCGGGCAGCTCGCCGAAGGTCCAGGCGGTGTACGCCACCGGGGTGGCCGGGGCGGCCGGGGCCGCAGTCGGCGGTGCAGCGTGCTGCGCGCCCTGCCCTGGCAACTTCTTGTCGGGCCGGCCCGCAGGGCTGGGCGCCGCTGGATGCTGCGCCAGGCCTGCCGGAGCGCCTGCGGGCCCGGTCGATGCGCCTGCGGGACCAACGACGGGTGCCAGCGTTGTGCCCAGCTTCAGCGCCGCCAGCGCCTGGAACGCCGAGCGCGCCTGGCCGCCCAGCTCAGCCTTGAGCGTGGCCAGGTGGCGGCCCATGCCGAGCTGGCGGCCGTTGTCGTCCACCACCCGGAAGTTCATGAACTGGTGCGCCAGCAGCATGTCGAGCTTGAAGTCGTTGCGCATGACTTCGATCTGGCTGCGCTCACGCACGGCCTTGAGCAGCACGTCCATCAGCGCGCCGTCGCCGAACGGCTGCGCGGCGATGAACTCGGCAACGAAGTCCGGCAGCGGCACCAGCCTTGAGCGCGGCCGCTGGTGCAGGCTTTTGAGCAGCGCGGTCAGCTTGGCCGGCAGCATGCCCGGCACCAGCCATTCGCAGCGCTCCTCGCTGACCTGGTTCAGGGCGTAGATCGGCACCGTGACGGTCACGCCGTCCTTGGCATCACCCGGCTCGTGCAGGTAGCTCACCGCGCAGTCCACCCCGCCCAGGCGCAGCGTCTTGGGGAAGGCCGCACCGGTGATGCCGGCGGCCTCGTGGCGCATCAGCCCGTCGCGGGTGAGCTGCAAGACCTTGGGGTTGCTGCGGCTCTCATGTTTGATCCAGCGCTCCAGCGTGGCGCCCGAGTGCACGTCGGCCGGCAGCAGCTGGTCATAAAAAGCGTAGATCAGCTCGTCGTCGACCAGCACGTCCTGGCGCCGGCTCTTGTGCTCCAGCTCCTCGACCTGGGCCAGCAGCTTGCGGTTGTGCGCCAGAAACGGCAGGTTGCTGTCCCAGTCGTGCTCGACCAGCGCGCTGCGGATGAAGATGTCGCGCGCGGCCTTGGGGTCGATATTGCCAAAATTGACACGCCGGTTGTTGTACACCACGATGCCGTAAAGCGTGGCGCGCTGCAGCGCCACCACCTCGGCGGCTTTTTTCTCCCAGTGCGGCTCCAGCAGCTGCAGCTTGAGCAGATGGCCGGCCACGCCGGGGATCCAGGCCGCATCAATCGCCGCCAGGCCCCGTCCGTAGAGCCGCGTGGTCTCGACCAGTTCGGCTGCGATCAGCCAGCGGCCGGGCTTTTTGCTGAGGTGGGCACCCGGGTGGCGCCAGAACTTGATGCCGCGCGCCCCCAGGTACCAGTCCTCGTCGTCGCTCTTGCAGCCGACATTGCCCAGCAAACCGGCCAGCATTGCCAGGTGGATCTGCTCGAAGGTGGCGGCGCTGCCGTTCAGCCGCCAGCCGTGCTCGGCCACCACGGTGTGCAACTGGCTGTGGATATCGCGCCATTCGCGCACCCGGCGCGGGTTGACAAAGCTCTCACGCAGGCGTTGCTCTTGTTGGCGGTTGCTGAGTTTGTGGCTGTCGATGCGGGCAGGCGCCGGCCTGGCGGTGCTGTTGATGTCAGTACCCGCCGACTTGGCCACGGGATGGCCATGCACGCCCCGGCCCTCTTCGATCCAGTCCCACAGCTTCAAATAGCCCATGAACTCCGACTTCTCGTCGTCGAACTTCTTGTGCTTCTCGTCCGCCGCCTGGGCCGCCTCCATCGGCCGGTCGCGCACATCCTGCACGCTCAGCGCGCTGGCGATGATCAGCACCTCGTTGAGCGCCTCACGGTTGCGTGCTTCCAGGATCATGCGGCCCACGCGCGGGTCCAGCGGCAGGCGGCTCAGCTCCTGGCCGATGGCCGTCAGCTCGTTGTCGTCGTCTACCGCACCCAGCTCGCCCAGCAGGTCGTAGCCGTCGGCAATCGCCTTGGGGCGCGGCGCCTCCAGGAACGGAAACTGCTCGACCGTGCCCAGCCGCAGGCTCTTCATGCGCAGGATCACGCCGGCCAGCGATGACCGCAGGATCTCGGGGTCGGTGAACTTGGGCCGGCTGGTGAAGTCCTTCTCGTCATAGAGCCGGATGCAGATGCCGTTGGCCACGCGGCCACAGCGGCCGGCACGCTGGTTGGCCGCCGCCTGGCTGATGGCCTCGACCTGCAGCTGCTCGACCTTGGTGCGGTAGCTGTAGCGCTTGACGCGGGCCAGCCCGCTGTCGATGACGTAACGGATGCCGGGCACCGTCAACGAGGTCTCGGCCACGTTGGTGGCCAGCACGATGCGCCGACCGTTGCCTGGCTCGAACACCGCCTCTTGCTCGGCCTGCGACAGGCGCGCAAACAGCGGCATGATCTGCGGCTGCGGGCCACCCCGGTGCTGCTGCGCCAGGTGCTTGCGCAGGTGGTCGGCAGCATCCCGAATCTCGCGCTCGCCGGGCAGGAAGACCAGGATGTCGCCCGAGCCGTCGCGCCAAAGCTCGTCCACCGCGTCGGCGATGGCTTCGTCCAGGCCGTAGTCCGCGCGCCGTCCGCCGGGCCGCCCCAAGGACGGCGCCTCCCCTTGGGGGGCGGACGGCGCAGCCGGCCTGGGGGCACCATCCCACTCAAATGGGCGCCAGCGTTGCTCGACCGGGAACAGGCGGCCAGACACCTGGATCACCGGCGCCGGGCCGTTGCGCCCGGCAAAGTGCCTGGCAAAGCGGTCGGCGTCGATCGTGGCCGAGGTGACAACCACCTTCAAGTCCGGCCGGCGCGGCAGCAGTTGGCGCAGGTAGCCCAGCAAAAAATCGATGTTCAGGCTGCGCTCGTGCGCCTCGTCGATGATCAGCGTGTCGTACTGGCGCAGGTCGGGGTCGCCCTGCGTTTCGGCCAGCAAGATGCCGTCGGTCATCAGCTTGACGCTGGCGCCCGGCTGCAGCCGGTCCTGGAAGCGCACCTTGTAGCCCACCACCTCGCCCAGCGTCGATTTCAACTCGTCGGCAATGCGCTTGGCCACACTGGTGGCAGCCAGCCGGCGGGGCTGGGTGTGGCCGATCAGGCCGCGGCCACCGGCACCGATGCCGCGTCCGAGTTCGAGCGCGATCTTGGGCAGCTGGGTGGTCTTGCCCGAGCCGGTCTCGCCGCAGACGATCACCACCTGGTGGTCGCGCAAGGCACGCGAAATCTCCTCGCGCCGGGCCGAGACCGGCAGCGATTCGGGGTAGGTGATGGGGGGGATGGGCGTTGCCACCCGAGGCGGCCGCTCGCGCCTGGCCGGGCGGTCAGGGGGATCGGGTCGGGGTGGGCGCGCCGGGGCGGCAGGCGGGTTCACAGGCGGCGCATTATCCCCGGGTCGCCAGGCCAGGCCGGCAAGTGGACGTGGCCGGCGTGCCGAGCCGTGGCGTTTCAGGTCAGCAGGTCAGCCACCGTCAGGCTGGCCAGGCCAGCGCGGCGCCGGAAGCCCTGCGTAGTGCGTTGCTCGCGCAGCAGCAAGGTGTCGATCAGGGGCAAGGCCACGGTGTTGATTGGGTTGATCAGCAGCACGTGGCGCTGTGCACCCGGCTCGTCCAGACGGCCGCACCAGCCCAGCGCGAGCAAGGCTTCAAGCACCGGTTCCACCTGCAAGGGATCGACCCGCAACCCGCCCGCCAGCGACTCGGCGCTGAGGCCCGGCTGCTCGCTGCTGCGCGACTGGTTCAACAGCTGAAGCACCGCCAAGGCCAGCGCAAAATCTTCACCCGGCCGGTCCGGCAGGCGCACCACCCGCATCGCCAGGCTGGGCGCGTAGGCGGCGATCACAGCGCCCAGCAGCACGATCACCCAGCTCAGGTAGACCCACAACAGCAGGATGGGCAAGGTGGCAAAGGCGCCGTACAGCACCGAATAGGTCGGCACCAGGGTGACGTACCAGACCACGGCGCGCTTGGCCAGCTCGAAGCCGAGTGCCGCAAACACGCCGCCCGCCACCGCATGCTGCCAGCGCACATGGGTATTGGGCACAAACCGGTACAGCGCGGCCATGCCACCGGCCAGCAAGCCGAATTCGACCATGCCCAGCAGCAGGCTCAGACCGCCGGGCAGGCCCTTGACGAGGCCGCTGGACGCCGACAAGGCGAGTGAGGTCAGCGACAGGCTGGCGCCCAGCACCAGCGGGCCTAGCGTCAGCGCCGACCAGTACACCAGCACACGTTGGGCCAGCGGCCTGGGCTTGGGCACGCGCCATATGCCGTTGAGGGTGCGGTCTATCGTGAACACCAAGGCCAGCGCGGTCAGCCCCAGCACCACCAGGCCAGCACCGCCCAGCTTGTTGGCCTTGCCGGCAAACTGGGTCAGCGCCGTCAAGACCGGCCGGGCGATGTTGTCGGGCACCAGGCTTTGCAGAAAATACTGCTGCAACGTGACCTGGAAGCGCGCAAATATCGGGAAGGCGGTGAACAGGGCCAGCATCACCGTGACCAGCGGCACCAGGCTGATCAGCGTGGTGAAGGTCAGGCTGCTGGCGGTCAAGGCCAGGTGGTCCTCGCGGAAGCGCCGGCGCAGGGTCTGCAGCGTCGCCAGCCAGGGCCAGTCGCGCAGCACATGGGCCAGACCCGCCAGGCTAAAGGGGGTTCGGCCAGCGGCCGGGGTGGGCAGGTTCATCCGTCTATGATGCCAGCCGTGATTGAACCCCCTCCCAGCGCCCTGGCGGCAGCCGCGCCTGGCGCCGCTGCCGCCGCCGACCTGCAGCAAGCCCCGCATGCCTTTGTGAAAGCCACCCGCGCCCTGGCGGTGGGCGCCTTGCTGGGGCTGATTTTTCTTGGCCTGGCGTGGGAGTTGTGGCTTGCGCCCACCGGCTCGCGCTGGCTGGCCTTCAAGGTGCTGCCGCTGGTGTTGCCGCTGGCCGGCTTGCTCAAGCACCGGCTCTACACCTACCGCTGGGTCAGCCTGTTGGTCTGGCTGTACTTCACCGAAGGCATCGTGCGCGCCACCGGCCTGCCGCCAGGCGCACCGCTGGGCACCGGCGAGTTGCTGGCCTGGGGCGAGGTTGGCCTGTGCACGCTGCTGTTTGCGGCATGCGCCGCCAACGTGCGCTGGCGGTTGAAACACCCCGGCGTGCCGGTCAAGGCGGTTGCATGAGTTCAAACGCCCTGCTGATCGAGTTGCGCGCCCTGCTGGGCGACCACCAGGTGCTGACCGAAGGCGATTTGTCGGCCTGGCAAAACGACTGGCGCAAGCGCTGGTTCGGCAAAGCCCTGGCGGTGGTCCGGCCGGGCAATACCGCCGAGGTCGCGGCCGTGGTCAAGGCTTGCGCCCGGCACGGCACGACGCTGGTGCCCCAGGGTGGCAATACCGGCCTGGTCGGCGGCGGCGTGCCCGATGCCAGCGGCAGCCAGGTGCTGTTGACCCTGGCACGGCTGAACCGGGTGCGCGCCATCGACCGCGCCAACCTGGCGATGACGGTCGAGGCTGGTTGCGTGCTGCAGGCGGTTCAGCAGGCTGCGGCCGAGGCGGGCCTGTTGTTCCCGCTCAGCCTGGCGGCCGAAGGCAGTTGCACCATCGGCGGCAACCTGGCGACCAACGCTGGCGGCACCCAGGTGCTGCGCTTTGGCAATGCCCGCGAGCTGTGCCTGGGCCTGGAGGTGGTGACGGCGGCCGGCGAGGTCTGGAACGGCTTGACCGGCTTGCGCAAGGACAACACCGGCTACGACCTGCGTGACCTGTTCATCGGCAGCGAGGGCACGCTGGGCATCATCACCGCGGCCACGCTCAAGCTCTACCCGCAGCCCGCCGCAAGCGTGACCGTCTTGTGCACATGCCTCTCGCTTGTCGACTGCGTGACGCTGCTGGGCCTGGCCCAGCAGGCGCTGGGCGCTGGCCTGACCGGGTTCGAGGTGATGAACAACTTCTCGCTGGGCCTGGTGCGCCAGCACTTTGCCGAGTTGGCCCAACCGCTGGCACCCGCGCCCTGGACCGTGCTGCTGGCATACGCCGCGTCGGACGACGAGGCCGCGGCCCGCGCCCGCGTCGAATCCTTGCTGGAGGCGGCGATGGCGGGCGGGACGATTCTGGATGCAGCGCTGGCCGAAAGTCTGGCGCAATCGGCCGCGCTGTGGCATCTGCGGGAATCCATACCGCTGGCGCAAGGGCTGGATGGCCTGAACGTCAAACACGACATTTCACTCCCGGTCTCGTCGATCCCCGATTTCTGCGCCCAAACCGACGCCGCGCTGAACACTGCCTTCCCGGGTGTGCGACTGGTGAACTTTGGCCATCTGGGCGACGGCAACCTGCACTACAACGTGCAGTGCCCGGCCGGCTTAGATGCGGCCGAGTTTCTGGCGCGCCACGAGCGCAGCGTCAACACCATCGTCTACGACGCGGTGCAGGCGGTGGGCGGCTCGATCTCGGCCGAGCACGGCATCGGCGCCTTGAAGCGCGACGAGCTGGCGCTGCGCAAGTCGCCCGTCGCGATGGGTTTGATGCGCGCCATCAAGCACGCGCTGGACCCGCAAGGGCGGCTCAATCCGGGCCGGGTGGTGTGAGTGCGGGGACGCGCCGCTGACGCGGCTGCGGCTTGAGGCTGAGGGTTGGCGCCTCAGTGGGCCTGACCCTTGGGCCCGACAGGCATGGGCAAGGCCATCACCTCGATACCCTCCTCGGCCAGATCGGCACGCTCTTGCGCGCTGGCCTGGCCGCGGATGCCCCGGTGGCTGGTTTCACCATAGTGGATGCGGCGCGCTTCTTCAGGGAAGCGTTCGCCCACGTCCTCGGTGTTGGCCAAAACCTCTTTGACCCTCTCGATCCACATCGATCTCAGCTCGGCGGCGGGGCTGTCCGGCGGGCTGGCCGATGCCGCTGGCTTGACCGGTTCGGCCAGCGAATGCGGTGCCCGGGCGCCAGAAATATTCAAACGCGGGGCGCTGGGCAAACGGGCGATGCCGACGTCACCACACAAGGGGCACTCAATCGCGCTCCGCTGGCGCTGTGCCAGAAAGTCGTCCTCGGACGCGAACCAGCCCTCAAATCCGTGGTCGTGGGCGCAGCGCAGATTCAGAACCTTCATCGTGCCGTCATTATCGGCGCGCCGGCCTCAAGCGTCGGCCACCCAATCGAGTGTCCACAGGCCCGCACGCCACTTCTGTAGCCACTGCAGGCCAATCAGCGTTTTGACGTCAGTCAGCTCACCGCGGCTGGCCAATTGGTCGAGTTCAGCCTCGGTCTTCAGACAGACGTCGAGAAACTCGCCCGCATCCAGCCGCCGCTCACCCGCCGTCAAGCCACGCGCAAACCAGATCTCGATGCCCTCGGTCGAATAGGCACAGGCGTTGTGTACCACGCAGGCACGCGCCCATTCGGTGGCGCGGTAGCCGGTTTCTTCCTGAAGCTCACGCTGCGCGCAGGCCTGGACAGTCTCGCCGGCGTCGAGTTTGCCGGCCGGAAACTCCAGCATCACCTGGCCCAGCGGATAGCGGAACTGGCGCTCCATCACCAGCCGGCCATCGTCGAGCAAAGGCACCACCATCACCGCGCCAGGGTGCACGATGTACTCACGCCACGTGCTGCTGCCGTCGGGCGACACGATAACGTCCCGGCGCACGTCCAGAAAATGGCCGCGGTAAACCTGCGCACCAGATACCTTGCGCTCGATCAGGTGCTCATCAGCCATGTCTTGCCTTGGGCGGAAGCCCGGTTGGCCTGACTGGCGACCGCGCCAGACAGCGGCGGCATGGCGTCAGGTGGCCAGCGCGCGCAAGATCGCGTCGCGGCACATCGCCATCAGGCCGCCGGGCAGCAAGCCGAAGCCCAGTACCGCGAGGCCATTGACTGCCAGCAGCGCGCTCACGCCGCTGCCTTGCAGTGGCCGCGAGGCGTCGGTGGGCTCGTCGAAGTACATCACCTTGACAACCCGCAGGTAGTAATACGCTCCGACCAGGGACAGCATCACCGCGATGACGGCCAACACGATGTAGCCGGCGATGTTGGTGGTGATCAACGCCTGCAGCACCGACAACTTGGCATAAAAACCCACCAGCGGTGGCACCCCGGCCAGCGAGAACATGAACAGCGTCATGATGCCCGCCAGCCAGGGCGCACGCTTGCCCAGGCCCGCCAGGTCGCTGATCTCTTCGCTCTCAAACCCGGTGCGGGCCAGGAACATGATCAAGCCGAAGGTGCCCAGCGTGGTGATGACATAGCTGACGACGTAAAACATCGCCGAGCTGTAGGCATTGCCGGCCGACAGGGTGTTGCCACTGACCACGCCGGCCGTCATGGCCAGCAGCATGAAGCCCATCTGCGAGATGGTGGAGTAGGCCAGCATGCGCTTCAAGTTGGTCTGGGCAATCGCGGCCAGGTTGCCGATCACCAGCGAGGCCACCGCCAGCACCATCATCATCTGCTGCCAGTCCACCGCCAGGCCCAACATGCCCTCGACCAGCAAGCGGATGGTGATGGCAAACGCCGCCAGCTTGGGTGCACCGCCTATCAACAGCGTGACCGCCGTGGGCGCACCCTGGTAGACGTCAGGCACCCACATGTGGAAGGGCACGACGCCCAGCTTGAAGGCCAGGCCGGCCACCACGAACACCACGCCGAAAGTCAGCACCGTGCCGTTGATGCGGCCGGTGGAGATGGCATTGAAGACCTCGTTGATCTCGAGCGACCGGGTGGCGCCGTACATCATCGACAAGCCGTAAAGCAAAAATCCTGAGGCCAGCGCGCCAAGTACGAAGTACTTCATCGCCGCTTCGGTGGACACACCGTGGTCGCGCCGCATCGCCACCAATGCATACAGCGACAAGCTCATCAACTCCAGGCCCAGGTAGACCACCAGGAAGTTGTTGGCCGAGCACATCACGCAAATGCCCAGCAGCGCAAACATGGTGAGGCTGAAAAACTCGCCCTTGAGCATGTCGCGGCTGGTGATGTAGGGCTGGGCGTAGGCGATGGTGATCATCACCGCGACAGTGGCGAAGAAGGCCAGCAAATGGCCCATCGGGTCGCCCACCACCATGCGCTGCATGCCGTAGACGGTTGCGCCGCCGTCGTAATAAACCCAGTGCAGCATGGCCACGGCCGCCAGGCTGATCTGGGCCAGCCAGAAGGTCGGGCGGCGTTTGGCATCGGTGACGAACAGGTCGAGCAGCGCGACGGCGCAAGCCATCACCAGCAGCAGCAATTCGGGGTAGACAACAGGCCAGTTCATTGGGTTCATGGTCATGTGCTGCTCGGGTTCAGGGCAGCTTGGTGGCCGCGACGTGCTTGAGCAGTTCAGTCACCGACACATGCATCACATCGGTGAAAGGCTTGGGGTACACGCCCATCCACAGCGTGGCAACAGTCAGCACGGCCATGATGCCGAACTCGCGGGCGTTGATGTCGGTCAGGTGCCGAACGTTGTCGTTGGCGATCTCGCCAAAGTAGACCCGCTTGTACATCCACAGCGAGTAGGCCGCGCCAAAGATCAGCGCCGTGGCCGCGACGGCGGCCAGCCAGAAGTTGACCGACACCGTGCCGAGAATCACCATCCACTCACCGACAAAACCACCGGTGCCCGGCAGGCCGCAATTGGCCATGGTGAAAAACAGCGCAAACGCCGCAAACTTGGGCATCGTGTTGACCACGCCGCCATAGGCCGCTATCTCTCGCGAGTGCACCCGGTCGTAGAGCACACCGATGGACAGGAACATCGCCGCCGAGACAAAGCCGTGCGAGATCATCTGAACCAGGCCGCCCGAAACGCCCAACTCGTTGAAGATGAAAAAGCCCAGCGTGACAAAGCCCATGTGGGCGATCGACGAGTACGCCACCAGCTTTTTCATGTCGCGCTGAACCAGCGCCACCAGGCCGATGTAGACCACCGCGATCAGGCTCAGGGCGATGATGAACCAGGCGTATTCGCGTGAGGCATCAGGCGCTATCGGCATCGAGAAGCGCAAGAAGCCGTAGCCCCCCAGCTTGAGCATGATCGCCGCCAGCACCACTGAGCCGCCGGTGGGCGCCTCGACGTGGGCGTCGGGCAGCCAGGTGTGCACCGGCCACATCGGCACCTTGACTGAAAACGCGGCAAAGAATGCAAAAAACAGCAGCACCTGGGCATGCAAGCTGAGCGGCAGCTTGTGCCAGGTGGCGATATCGAAACTGCCACCCGACTTGTAGTACAGGTAGATCAGCGCCACCAGCATCAGCAATGAGCCGGCCAGCGTGTACAAGAAAAACTTGAACGCCGCATAGACTCGTTTTGGCCCGCCCCAGACGCCGATGATGATGTACATCGGGATCAGCGTGGCCTCGAAGAAGACATAAAACAGCAAGCCGTCGGCAGCGCAGAAAACGCCCACCAACAGGCCCGACAAGATCAAAAAGGCGCCCATGTACTGCGCCACGCGCTGGGTGATCACCTCCCAGGCGGCCACCACGACGATGATGCTGACAAAGGCGGTGAGCAGCACAAACCAGACCGAGATGCCGTCCACACCCAAGTGGTAGTGCACGTTGAAGCGCTCGATCCAGGGCAGCTTCTCCTGGAATTGCAACGCGGCACTGTCCTTATTGAAACCGCTGATCAGCGGCAGCGTGACCAGGAAGCTCGCCACCGAGCCGATCAACGCCAGCCAGCGCGCCATGCCGGGGTTGTCATCGCGGCCCAGGGCCAACAGCAGGATGCCGATGGCAATCGGCAGCCAGATCGAAACACTCAAAAGTCCAAAACCCATTTTTATTCTCCGCCCAGCCGCATCAATGGCCAGCCAGGCCGGACAACGCGGGCCACAGCTGCCAGGTGAGCAGGCCGAACACGCCCAACAACATCACCAGCGCATACCAGTAAACATGGCCGGTCTGCACCAGCCGGGTGACATTGGCCAGCAGCCCCACTGCACGCGCCGAACCGTTGATCAGCACGCCGTCGATCAGCCCCATATCGCCGCCCTTCCACAGGCCCGTGCCCAGCATCCGGGCACCGCGTGCCAGCACCTGCTCGTTGAACCAGTCGAGGTAGTACTTGTTCTCCAGCACCCGGACCAGCGGCGACAAGGCTTTGCCGATGGCCACCGGCACCGACGGCATCACCATGTAAAACAGGTAAGCCATCACCACGCCGGACGCCGCCAGGATGAAGGGCAGCGTCGTCAGCGAATGCAGCGCCATGGCCGCCGCACCGTGAAACCCGTCAGCCAGTTCTTTCATCGCAGGGTGACGCTCGCCGAGCACCGCGATCGCGTCCTTGAAAAAGTCGCCGAACAGCATCGGGCCGACCGTCAGGTAGCCGATCACCACAGAGGGGATCGCCAGCAGCACCAGCGGCAGCGTCACGACCCAGGGCGATTCGTGCGGCGTGTGGGCCAGCGCGTTGGCGTGCCCATGCGCATCAGCATGACCGTGGGCATCGGCATGATCATCAGCGTGGTGGTCATGTTCCCCGGGGAAGGGCTTGTGGCGGAAGTTTTCCTTGCCGTGGAACACCAGAAAGTACATGCGAAACGAATAAAACGCCGTCACGAACACACCGGCCACCACCGCGTAGTAAGCCCAGTGCGCCGCCGGCAATTGGCTGGCGTGCACCGCCTCGATGATCGAGTCCTTCGAATAGAAGCCCGAGAACAAGGGCGTGCCGATCAATGCCAGCGAACCCAGCAGCGACGTGATCCAGGTGATGGGCATGTACTTTCGCAGGCCGCCCATGTTGCGGATGTCCTGGTCGTGGTGCATGCCGATGATCACCGAGCCCGCAGCCAGGAACAGCAGCGCCTTGAAGAAGGCGTGTGTCATCAGGTGGAACACCGCGACCGAGTAGGCCGACGCGCCCAGCGCCACCGTCATGTAACCCAACTGGCTCAGCGTGGAGTACGCCACCACCCGCTTGATGTCGGTCTGGATGATGCCCAAAAAGCCCATGAACAGCGCGGTGATGGCGCCGATGATCAGGATGAAGTTGAGCGCCGTGTCCGACAGCTCGAACAGCGGCGACATGCGGGCCACCATGAAGATGCCCGCCGTCACCATGGTCGCGGCATGGATCAACGCCGAGATCGGTGTCGGGCCTTCCATCGAGTCGGGCAGCCAGACATGCAGCGGGAACTGCGCGCTCTTGCCCATCGCGCCGATGAACAGGCAGATGCAGGTGACCGTGATCAACATCCACTCACCGCCCCAGAGCGGCATCGGGAAGGTGAGCTTGGCCAGCTCTTCCGCCTTGCCGAAGGCCTCGTTGTAGCTCAGCGTGCCGCCGTAGGCCACGATCAGACCGATGCCCAGGATAAAGCCGAAGTCGCCGACCCGGTTCACCAAAAAGGCCTTCATGTTGGCGAATATCGCCGTCGGCTTGGTGTACCAGAAGCCGATCAGCAGATACGACACCAGGCCCACCGCCTCCCAGCCGAAAAACAACTGCAAGAAGTTGTTGCTCATCACCAGCATCAACATCGAGAAGGTGAACAGCGAGATGTAGCTGAAGAAGCGCTGGTAGCCTGGGTCTTCGGCCATGTAGCCGACGGTGTAGATGTGCACCATCAGCGAGACGAAGGTGACGACGACCATCATCATCGCGGTCAGGCCGTCGACCAGGAAGCCGATCTCCATCTTGAGGTTGCCGACGTTCATCCACTCGTAGATCGTGGCGTTGAAACGGGCACCCGCCATCACGTCGTTCAGCACCATCAGCGAGATCACAAAGGCAATCAGCACGCCCAGGATGGTGACGGTGTGCGCGCCGGCACGGCCGATGGCCTTGCCGAAAAAGCCTGCCAGCACGGCGCCGGCCAGCGGTGCCAGCGGTACCGCCAGCAGCAGGTTTTGGGAGAGTTGTGCAGCCATGTTGTTCTACGGGGTCTTAGCCCTTGAGCGAGTCGAGCTCTTCGACATTGATCGTGGCGCGGTTGCGGAACAACACCACCAGGATCGCCAGGCCAATCGCCGACTCGGCTGCCGCAACCGTGAGGATGAAAAACACAAACACCTGGCCGGCCATGTCGCCCAGGTAATGCGAGAAGGCGACGAAGTTCATGTTGACCGCCAACAGCATCAGCTCGATGGCCATCAGCAGCACGATCAGGTTGCGGCGATTCAGGTAGATGCCGATCACCGACAGCGCAAACAGCAGGCCGCCCAGCGACAGGTAGTGGCCCAGGGTGACGGGTCCGAAGCTCATTTTTTCTCCCCGGCAGCGGCGGCGGGCGGGCTGACAACTGGCAGCGAGGGCAGCGAGGGCAGTTCGATCACGGGCTTCATCTTGACCACACGCAAGCGGTCGGCCTTCTTGGCCAGCACCTGTTGCGACGGGTCTTGCGAGCGGCTGTCCTTGCGCTGTCGCAGGGTCAAAGCAATCGCCGCGATGATCGCCACCAGCAGCAGCACCGCCGCGATCTCCAGCGGGTACAGATACTTGGTATAGATCTCGATGCCCAGCAGCCGGGTATTGCCCAGCTTGGCCAGTGCCGGGTCCAGCACCGGTGCGTCGGTGAGGCGGAAGCCGCCCATCAGCACCAGCGCCATCTCCAGCGCAATCACCGCACCGATCAAACCGGCCAGCGGCAGGTGCTTCCAGAAGCCCCCACGGTCGTCGTCGGACTTGAGATCGAGCATCATCACGACGAACAAAAACAGCACCATCACCGCGCCGACATAGACCAGCACCAGCGCAATGGCCAGGAACTCGGCGTTGAGCAGCAGCCAGATCGCCGAAGCGTTGGCGAAGGCCAGCACGAGATACAGCACGGCATGCACCGTGACGCGCGCCGTGATCACGCGGAATGCAGCAAACAGCAGCACGGCTGCGAAGAAGTAGAAGAGTGCGCCAGTAGTGGTCATGGGAATGTTTGCGAGGGGTATCGCGCTGCCGGCCTCCTGCGTGTCCTGGCAGTCTCGGCTGCCGGTGACAAACAAAGAGGGATGCGGTCAGCGGTACTTCGCGTCGGCCTCCTTGGTGGCGGCAATTTGGGCTTCGTAGCGGTCACCAACGGCCAGCAACATGTCCTTGGTGAAGTACAGGTCGCCACGCTTTTCGCCGTGGTATTCGAAGATATGGGTTTCGACGATGGAATCGACCGGGCAGCTTTCCTCGCAGAAGCCGCAGAAGATGCACTTGGTCAAATCGATGTCGTAGCGCGTGGTGCGGCGGCTGCCGTCATCACGCACCTCGCTCTCGATGGTGATCGCCATGGCCGGGCAGACCGCCTCACACAGCTTGCAGGCGATGCAGCGCTCTTCGCCGTTTTCATAACGGCGCAGTGCATGCAGGCCGCGGAAGCGCGGGCTCTGCGGTGTGCGCTCCTCCGGAAACTGCACGGTGATTTTTTTCTGGAAGAAGTAACGCCCGGTGAGCTTCAAGCCCTTGAGCAACTCCAGCAGCATGAAGCTGGAGAGGAAGTCTTTGAGTGATGCGGTTTGAGCGGTGGCCATGTCAGGACTCCTGCCGGGCCGCCAAAACGCAGACGAAGACTGCGCTTTGCTTGTCTTTGGCGGCCTGCGCCCCAAGGGTCTCAAAGAGGCCCTTTTCAAGGCCTTGGGGTAGCGAACAAAGTGAGCTAGGGGGCTTCATATCACTTCCAAATATTCAACGGTGTCTGCATCCACAGCCCGACCACCACCAGCCAGATCAGCGTGATGGGGATGAACACCTTCCAGCCCAGGCGCATGATCTGGTCGTAGCGGTAGCGCGGAAAGGTGGCGCGCACCCACAGGAACATGGTCACGACCACAAACACCTTGGCCGCCAGCCAGATCCAGCCCGGGATGAAGTCGAGCACCGCAAACGGGCTCAACCAGCCGCCGAGGAACAGCGTCACGCACAGCGTGGACACCAGGATCATGTTGGCGTACTCGGCCAAAAAGAACATGGCAAACGACATGCCCGAATACTCGATCATGTGGCCGGCAACGATCTCGGACTCACCCTCGACGCAGTCGAACGGATGGCGATTCGTCTCGGCCAGCCCGGAGATGAAGTAGACGATGAAGATCGGGAACAACGGCAGCCAGTTCCAGCTGAACAGCCCCATGCCGGCGCCGGCCATCACGCCACGGCCCTGGCTCATCACGATCTCGCTCATGTTCATCGAGCCGGCCACCATCAGCACCACGACCAGCGAGAAACCCATCGCGATTTCGTAGCTGACCATCTGGGCCGAGGCCCGCAGCGCGCCCAGAAAGGCGTACTTGGAGTTGGACGCCCAGCCGGCGATGATCACGCCGTAGATCTCGATCGAGGTGATCGCCATCAAGAACAGCAGGCCGGCGTTGATGTTGGCCAGCGCCACTTCAGGACCAAACGGCACCACCACCCAGGCCACCAGGGCCGGCATGATGGTCATCACCGGGCCCAGGAAGAACAAACCCTTGCTGGCAGCGGAGGGCCGGATGATCTCCTTGAAGATCAGCTTGACGGCATCGGCGATGGGGGTGAGCAGGCCGTAAGGCCCCACGCGGTTCGGGCCCGGCCGGATCTGGGTCCAGCCGATGGCCTTGCGCTCCCACAGCGTCAGGTAGGCGACACAGACCATCAGCGGCGCCACCAGCGCGATGATCTTGATCAGGTTCCAGATCACCGGCCAGAGCAGGCCGCCAAACAGGCCTGCGCCGAAGTGGTTGAAGTCGTTGATCATGCGCAGACCTTTTCGACTGCAATGGCGCCGAACATCGCGCCCAGGCTGGCGGTCTCGGTAAGGCCGGTCGGCACCCGAACCGTGTTCTCGGCCAGCGTGGGGTCTTGCCGCGCCAGCAAAACGGCGCTGCTTGTACCTTGCGAGACCTGCACCTTGTCCCCCACTTGCAGCCCGAGTTGCTGCCACAACTGCGTGGGCACGCTGACCACTGCGACCTTGGCGTCAGCCGTTTGCTGCAGCGCCGGTGCGCGCCGCACCAGAGCATCGGTGGCGTAGATCGGCACATCGGTGAGACGTTGCAGGCCAGCGGGTGCCGGCAGCAGCGTGATGGCCGAATCGCTGCGGTTGTCCAGGCGGGTGGCTACGCTGGCCAGATCACCCAGGGCCTCGGCGCGCACATCCTCGGCAGTCTCCTGGCTGAAGCCGTTCAGGCCCAGCAGGTTGCCGAGCACCCGCAGCACCTTCCAGGCCGGCCGGCTGTCGCCTGCGGGTTTGACCACACCGTGGAAACTCTGAACCCGGCCTTCGGCGTTGACAAAACTGCCGGCAGTCTCGGTAAACGGCGCAATCGGCAGCAGCACGTCGGCGTTGTCGACCCGCGCGTCCTTGAAGGACGTGAAAGCCACCACCAGACCGGCCCCTGCCAGCGCAGCCTGCGCGGCAGCCGCATCGGCCGCGTCAAGCACCGGCTCGACATCCAGCAGCAGCAAGGCCTTCATCGGCTGGCTCAGCATCTGACCCGCATTGAGACCGCCCGCCCCAGGCAGCGCACCGACGAGTTGAGCACCGACCGTGTTGGCGTCCGCCGTCAGGTAACCCACCGTGGCGCCGGTTTGCGCGCCGATCCATTGGGCCAGCGACAGCAGCACGCCAGCCTGGGGATGCTGCGCTGCGGCGTTGCCCAACAGGACCGCCTTACGCTCACCGGACAGCAGGGCTTGCGCCAGCGCCTGGGCGTCTGCGCCGGGGTCAGCGGGTACGGGTGTTGCGATGCCCAACGCCCGCGCGATGCAGGCGGCGACCTCGGCCAGGGCCTGCGGCCAGGCGGCAGGTGCCGCCGAGATCCTGGCCGCCACCGGTATCGCCCAATCGTCATGCACGGCGTTCAGGCTCATCAGCAGGCCACCTTTGCGCACGGATTGGCGCAGGCGCTGCGCCATCAAGGGATGGTCCTTGCGCAAGAACGAGCCCACGATAAAGGCCCGGTCCAGGCTGGACAGCGACGCAATCGAGGTGCCCAGCCACTGCGCCTTGCCCGCAGGCGCGACGTTGGCAAAGTCAGCGTGGCGGAGGCGGAAATCAACGCTCTCGCTGCCCAGGCCACGCACCAGCTTGGCCAGCAGGTGCAATTCTTCAACCGTGCGGTGGGCCGAGGCCAGCGCGCCGATACCGACCGCGCCGTGCTCGGCCTTGATGCGCTTGAGGCCGTCGGCCACGTAGCCGAGCGCGGTGTTCCAGTCGACCGCCTGCCACTGGCCGCCCTGCTTGATCATCGGCGTCTTGAGCCGCTGATCGCTGTTGAGCGCCTCGTAGCTGAAGCGGTCGCGGTCGGCGATCCAGCACTCGTTGACGGCTTCGTTTTCATGCGGCACCACGCGCAGCACCTTGTCGGCCTTGATCTGGACGATCAGGTTGGCGCCGGTGCCGTCATGCGGGCTGATGCTCTTGCGGCGCGACAACTCCCAGGTGCGGGCGGCGTAGCGGAAAGGCTTGCTGGTCAGCGCGCCAACCGGGCAGATGTCGATCATGTTGCCCGACAGCTCGCTGTCGATGGTCTGGCCCAGGAAGGTGGTGATCTCGCTGTGCTCGCCCCGGTTTTGCATGCCGAGCTCCATCACGCCGGCCACCTCCTGGCCAAAGCGCACGCAGCGGGTGCAGTGGATGCAGCGGCTCATCTCCTGCATCGAGATCAGCGGGCCGACGTTCTTGTGGAAGACGACGCGCTTTTCTTCTTCGTAACGTGAAGCGCCAGCGCCATAGCCCACCGCCAGGTCCTGCAGCTGGCACTCGCCGCCCTGGTCGCAAATCGGGCAGTCCAGCGGATGGTTGATCAGCAAGAACTCCATCACCGACTTCTGCGCCTTGAGCGCCTTGTCGGACTGGGTGCGCACGATCATGCCTTGAGTCACCGGTGTGGCGCAGGCCGGCATCGGCTTGGGCGCTTTTTCGATGTCTACCAGGCACATGCGGCAATTGGCCGCGATGCTGAGCTTCTTGTGGTAGCAAAAATGCGGGATGGTGGTGCCCGCAGCGTCGGCCGCGTGCATCACCATGCTGCCTTCGGCAACGCTGATTTTCTTGCCGTCGAGTTCGATTTCGATCATGTTTTTTCCCGGGGCTAGACGTAAGCCGGGACCCTGCAGGTCTTGTGTTCGACGTGGTACACAAACTCGTCGCGAAAGTGCTTGAGCATGCCGCGCACCGGCATGGCTGCCGCATCGCCCAGCGCGCAAATGGTGCGGCCCATGATGTTCTCGGCCACCGAGTCGAGCAGTGCCAAGTCATCGGCCTTGCCCTGGCCATGCTCGAGCCGGTACACCAGCCGGTACAGCCAGCCAGTGCCCTCGCGGCAGGGTGTGCACTGGCCGCAAGACTCGTGGCTGTAGAAGTAGGACAGCCGAAGCAGGCTCTTGACCATGCAACGGGTGTCGTCCATCACGATCACCGCGCCCGAGCCCAGCATCGAGCCGGCCTTGGCGATCGAGTCATAGTCCATCGTGCAGTCCATCATCACGGCCGCCGGCAGCACCGGTGCTGACGAACCCCCGGGGATCACCGCCTTGAGTGCCTTGCCGCCCTTGACCCCACCCGCCAGCTCCAGCAGCTTGGCAAACGGCGTACCCATCGGAACCTCGTAGTTGCCCGGCCGCTCGACATCACCCACCATCGAGAACAGCTTGGTGCCGCCATTGTTGGGCTTGCCGCACTCCAGGTAGGCCGAGCCGCCATTGCGGATGATCCAGGGCACCGCAGCAAAGGTCTCGGTGTTGTTGATCGTGGTGGGCTTGCCATACATGCCGAAGCTGGCCGGGAACGGCGGCTTGAAGCGGGGCTGGCCTTTTTTGCCTTCGAGGGATTCGAGCAGCGCAGTCTCTTCTCCGCAGATGTAGGCACCAAACCCGTGGAAGGCATGCAGCTGAAATCTGTGCTTGCTGCCCAGGATGCCCTCGCCCAAGTAGCCGGCCGCACGGGCTTCTTCAAGCGCCTCTTCAAAGCGGTCGTAGACGCTGAAGATCTCGCCGTGGATGTAGTTGTAGCCCACCGAAATGCCCATCGCGTAGGCAGCGATGATCATGCCCTCGATGACGATATGCGGGTTGTAGGCCAGGATGTCCCGGTCCTTGCAGGTGCCCGGCTCGCCCTCGTCACTGTTGCAAACCAGGTACTTCTGCACCGGCAAGGCCCGGGGCATGAAGCTCCACTTCAGCCCGGTCGGAAAGCCCGCACCGCCCCGGCCACGCAGGCCCGAACCCTTGACCTCGGCCACCACCTGGTCGGGCGTCATGCCGCCCGAACCCGACCCATCAGCGGCCAGAATCTTGCGCAAGGCCTGGTAGCCGCCGCGTGATTCATAGTCCTTCAGCCGCCAGTTGCTGCCGTCCAGACCGGCAACAATTTGCGGCGTGATGTGGCGGTTGTGAAAGCAGCTCTCAAACCCGCGTGCCTGAAACTTTGACAGGTCCAAAGCTCGGTTGCTCATGACGGCGCTCATTGGGCTTGCGCCTTCAGGGTATCGACCAACTCATCGAGCCGGTCAGGGCTCATGAAGCTGATCATCTGGCGGTCGTTGACCAACATCACCGGCGCGTCGGCGCAAGCGCCCAGGCATTCAGATTGCTGCACCGTGAACAGGCCGTCAGGCGTGGTGCCACCGGCGTCGATACCGAGCTTGTGGCACAAATGCTCCAGCGCCTGCTGGCCATTGCGCAACTGGCACGGCAGGTTGGTGCAGACGTTGAGCTTGAACTGCCCCACCGGCTGCTGGTTGTACATGTTGTAGAAGGTGGTGACCTCGTGCACCGCCATCGGCGCCATGCCCAAATAGGTGGCGATCTGGTTCTCGGCATCGGCCGAGACCCAGCCCTGCTCTTGTTGCACGATGGCCAGGCAAGCCATCACGGCGGATTGTTTTTGGTCGGCCGGAAACTTGGCCACTTCTTTGCCAAACCGCGCCAGTGTGGCGGCAGGCAACGGCACGCTGGCCGTGGGGGAAGCTTGAATGCTGCTCATCGATCAATCTCGCCAAACACGATGTCCATGGTGCCGATGATCGCCACCGCGTCCGCGATCATGTGGCCGCGCGCCATCTCGTCAAGCGCTGCCAGGTGCGGGAAGCCAGGCGGCCGGATCTTCAGCCGGTAAGGCTTGTTGGCCCCGTCGCTGACCAGGTAGATGCCGAACTCGCCCTTGGGGTGTTCAACCGCCGCATAGGCCTCGCCCTCGGGCACGTGGAAGCCCTCGGTGAAGAGCTTGAAGTGGTGGATCAACTCCTCCATATTGCTCTTCATGCCGACGCGCGGCGGCGGTGCCACCTTGTGGTTGTCGGTGATCACCGGGCCGGGGTTGGCATGCAACCAAGCCGAGCACTGCTGGATGATGCGGTTGGCCTGGCGCATCTCCTCGATGCGCACCAGGTAGCGGTCGTAGGTGTCGCCATTGACGCCCAGCGGAATGTCGAAATCCATCCGGTCGTAGACGTCGTAGGGCTGGGTCTTGCGCAAGTCCCAGGCAATGCCCGAGCCGCGCAGCATCGGGCCGGTAAAGCCCAGGTTGAGCGCACGCTCGGGCGTCACGACGCCGATGCCCACGGTGCGCTGCTTCCAGATGCGGTTGTCGGTCAGCAGGGTTTCGTACTCATCGACCCGGCCCGGGAAACGCGCACAGAAGTCGTCGATGAAATCGAGCAGCGAGCCCTTGCGGTTTTGGTTCAGATCGCTGATCGCGCGGGCGTTGCGGATCTTCGAGACCTGGTACTGCGGCATCGTGTCGGGCAAATCACGGTAGACGCCGCCGGGCCGGAAGTAGGCCGCGTGCATGCGGGCGCCGGAGACCGCCTCGTACATGTCGAAGATGTCTTCGCGCTCGCGGAAGCAGTAGATCAGGATGTTCATCGCACCGCAGTCGATGCCGTGCGCACCCAGCCACAACAGATGGTTGAGCAGCCGTGTCAACTCGGAGAACATCACCCGGATGTACTGCGCGCGCTCGGGCACCTCGATGCCCATCAGGCGCTCGATGGCCAGGCAGTAGGCGTGCTCGTTGCACATCATCGAGACGTAGTCCAGCCGGTCCATGTAGGGCAGCGACTGGATATAGGTCTTGCTCTCGGCCAGTTTCTCGGTGGCGCGGTGCAGCAGGCCGATGTGCGGGTCGGCGCGCTGGATGATCTCGCCGTCCAACTCCAGCACCAGCCGCAGCACACCGTGGGCGGCAGGATGCTGGGGCCCGAAGTTCAGGGTGTAGTTCTTGATTTCAGCCATGGAGAACTCTTGAGGATGCCGTGTTCAATGCAGGCCACCGTAGTTGTCTTCGCGGATGATGCGCGGCGTAATTTCTCGGGGCTCGATCGTCACCGGCTGGTAGATCACGCGCTTTTTCTCGGCGTCGTAGCGCATTTCGACATGGCCCGTGACCGGGAAATCCTTGCGCAGCGGGTGGCCGATGAAGCCGTAGTCAGTCAGGATGCGGCGCAGGTCGATATGGCCGTCGAAGATCATGCCGATCATGTCGAAGGCTTCGCGCTCGAACCAGTTGGCAGCGGACCACAGCTCATTGAGCGACGCGACCACCGGCACATCGTCATCGGGTGCAAACACCTTCAAACGCACACGCCAGTTCAGGCTGACACTCAAGAAGTGCGTCACTACGCAATAACGCGGGCCGTCCCAGGCGCGGTCTTTCCATTGGCTGAAGTCGATACCGCACAGGTCGATCAACTGCTCGAACTTGAGGGTTTGATCGTCACGCAGTGTCTTGGCCACCGCCAGGTAGTCGGCCGCAGCCACCGTCAACGAGATCTCGCCGCGCTCACGCTTGAAGGTCTTGATCTTGTCGCCCAGCGCAGCCTGCAGCGCCGCTTCCAGCTTGTCGAGTCTTTGGGTCATGTCAGGCGGTGATCTCAGACGCGCTCAAGCGCGGGCGATGGTGTTTTCACGGCGGATCTTGGCCTGCAGCTGCAGGATGCCGTAGAGCAGCGCCTCGGCCGTGGGCGGGCAGCCCGGCACATACACATCGACAGGCACGATGCGGTCACAGCCCCGCACCACCGAGTAGCTGTAGTGGTAGTAGCCGCCGCCATTGGCACAAGAGCCCATGCTCAAGACCCAGCGCGGCTCGGCCATCTGGTCGTAAACCTTGCGCAGGGCCGGGCCCATCTTGTTGCACAGCGTGCCGGCGACGATCATCAGGTCGCTCTGCCGGGGGCTGGGGCGGAACAACATGCCGAAGCGGTCGATGTCGTAACGCGCTGCGCCGGCGTGCATCATTTCAACTGCACAACAGGCCAGGCCAAAGGTCATCGGCCAGAGCGATCCGGTCTTGGACCAGTTGATCAGCTTGTCCACCGAGGTGGTGACAAAGCCTTCTTTCAGTACGCCTTCAATGCCCATGACCACTTTCCAATGTTTGCTGCTACAGCGGGCCGAGCGCCGGGATTGACCACATCCCCTGGTGGGGATCGGCCGGCGTACCCGCCAGCCGAGCGCCTGACTATTCCCAATCCAGCGCGCCCTTCTTCCACTCGTACACAAAGCCCACAACGAGGATGGTGAGAAAAATCATCATCGCCCAGAAACCTGACGCGCCGATGTCACGCAGGGACACCGCCCACGGAAACAGAAAAGCGATTTCGAGGTCGAACAGGATGAAGAGGATGGCCACCAGGTAGTAGCGCACATCAAACTTCATGCGGGCGTCTTCAAAAGCTTCGAAGCCGCATTCGTAGGGGCTGTTCTTGGCTGCGTCGGGCCGCTGTGGGCCGAGCAGGAAACCCAGCGCCTGGGGTGCAACGCCGACGCCGACACCGACCACGATGAACAAGATGACAGGGAGGTACTGTTGCAGGTCCATGAGGGTTCAGCGGCAGTGGTTGGTTTCATCCGGCCCGTCGAGGCGCAGTGCCTGCGGCCCGGAGGCCACCGTCCTGTGCAAGGCTCTCCCAACCCTGCCGAGAACCCACAAACCCGGTGCCGGATGACCACTGGGCCTGCTCGAAATCCTGGTGCCGTCGGCGAGACTCGAACTCGCACAGCTTTCGCCACTACCCCCTCAAGATAGCGTGTCTACCAATTTCACCACGACGGCGTGGGGCCCGATTGCGGCCTTGAAGCTGCTCGGATTGCGTGAGGTTTTGCTCACCGAACAGCCTTGAATTCTATACCGGAAAAAGCCGAATTCTCCGGGTTTGTGCGGGGGTTGATGCCTCAAAAAGGCAAGCCCAACGGCCCGCTTTCCTGCGCGTCACTTGCCGGGGATGGCGCCCGGCACGGATGCCGGTGCAGCGACCACGGCCGGCGCGGCAACAGCAGGCGATGCGCCGCTGACCGCACCCGGAATGGCGCCACCGAGGCTGGCCGGCGCCGCGGGCGTCACCGCACGGTCGAGCACGCTGCCGCCGCTGGACGGTGCGCGCGAGGCCACACTGTTCGACAGGTAAGCCAGCGACAGCGTGCAGACGAAAAACACGGCCGCACAAACCGCCGTGAAGCGCGACAAGAAGTTTGCGCTGCCGGTAGCCCCAAACAGGCTGCCCGAAGCGCCGCTGCCGAACGAGGCGCCCATGTCGGCGCCCTTGCCGTGCTGCACCAGCACCAGGCCGATCATCGTGATGGCGGCCAGCACCTGCAACACCTGTACCAGGTTTGTCCAAATCTGCATGTCAATAAACTCCAAAAAATCAGGATCAGGCAGCAGGCTGGATCAGCCGGCCGCTCGGCAGATGGCGACAAAGTCGGCTGCCTTCAAGGCAGCGCCACCGATCAGGCCGCCATCGATATCGGGTTGTGACAACAGCGAAACCGCGTTGTCGGGCTTCATGCTGCCGCCGTAGAGGATTTTCATCTCGTCAGCATGCGGCGTGGCGGCCTTGAGCTGGGCCCGCAGCAGCGCGTGCACGGCTTGTGCCTGCTCGGGCGTGGCGACCTTGCCGGTGCCGATGGCCCAGACCGGCTCGTAGGCCACCACCATCTCGCCAGCACAGTGGCCCAGCGCGTGGATCACCGCCGACAGTTGGCGCTTGACCACCGCCTCAGTCTCGCCCGCATCGCGTTGGGCCAGCGTCTCGCCCACACAGACAATGGGCGTGACACCCCGCGCCAGTGCAATCTTGGCCTTCTCGGCCACCAGCAGGTCAGTCTCGGCGTGGTACTGCCGGCGCTCGCTGTGGCCAACGATCACATAGCGGCAGCCAAACTCGGCCAGCATGGCCACCGACACCTCACCGGTGTAGGCGCCTTGCTCATGCGCCGAGCAATCCTGCGCGCCCCAGCGGACAGGGCTGCTGGCCAAGGCCACTGCCGTCTCGGACAAATAGGGGAACGGCACGCACACGGCGACATCACAGCCAAAAGGCCCGGCGCCGCTGATGCCGGCCAGCAACTCGGCATTGGCACGGTGGTTGCCGTGCATCTTCCAGTTGCCGGCCACGAGTTTGCGTCGCATGGTGTTTTAAGCTCCTGTCCAGTCGAGAACGATCTTGCCCACGTGCTCGCCAGATTCCATCAGGGCGTGCGCCTGGGCCGCCTGGGCTGCCGGAAACACGCTGTGGATCACCGGCTTGATCTGACCCGCTTCGATCAGCGGCCAGACGGTCGCCCGCAACTTGGCCGCAATCGCCGCCTTGAATGCCAACGGCCGGGGCCGCAGCGTAGAGCCGGTGATCAGCAGGCGGCGGCGCAGCAACTCGCCAGCGTTGAAGCCACTGTTGAGGCCGCCCTGCACCGCGATGATCACGATGCGGCCGTCGTCGGCCAGGCACTGCACTTCACGCGCCACGTAGTCGCCGGCCACCATGTCGAGCACGACGTCGGCGCCCTTGCCACCGGTGGCTGCCTTGACCTCGGCGACAAAATCCTGGGTCTTGTAGTTGATGCCGACATCTGCACCCAGCGCCACGCAGGCCGCGACTTTTTCGTCGCTGCCGGCGGTGACGATGACCACTGCACCGTCCTTGCCAAAGACAGCCTTGGCCAACTGGATCGCCGTGACACCAATGCCGCTGGACCCACCCTGCACCAGCAAGGTTTCGCCCGCCTGCAGGCGGCCCCGGTCAAACACATTCGACCAGACGGTGAAAAAGGTCTCGGGCAGGCTGGCGGCCTCGATGTCGCTCAGGCCCGCCGGTACCGGCAGGCACTGGGCAATGGGCGCCGCGCACAACTCGGCATAACCACCACCGGCCACCAGCGCACAGACCCGGTCGCCGAGCTTGAAGCCTGCGGCATCCAGTTCAGCGGCATCACCGCCGATGATGGTGCCGGCGATCTCCAGCCCGGGCAGGTCCGACGCGCCGGGCGGGGGGGCGTAGGCCCCCTTGCGCTGCAACACGTCTGGCCGGTTGATGCCCGATGCAGTGACGCGCACCAGCAACTCGCCGGCCGCAGGCACCGGGTCGGGACGGGTGGTCTCGACCAGCACCTCGGGGCCGCCAAAGGCCGTCATCGCAATGGCTCGCATCAATAGCTCCTGCTCGGGTGCGTGTGGCGCGGATCAGCCCTGGCTGGTCGGGGTGTCGCTGCCGGGCGTGGCAGGTGTGGCGGCGGGCGCTGCTGCGGCCGGCGCGTCAGCCGCCGGTACACCAGCCGCCGGTACACCAGCCGCCGGCACATCGCTGCGCTCCGGACGGTCGCTGCGCTCACGCCGCGGCGGACGATCATTTCGGTCACCGGTACGCGGGCCACGGTCCGGCCGGTCGCCGTACTCACGGCGCGGTGCACGCTCGAAGCGCTCTTCTTCCATGCCTTCCGGACGCTCGATCAGGGCCTTCATCGACAGCTTGATGCGGCCCTTTTCGTCGGTTTCCATGACCTTGACCTTGACGATCTGGCCTTCTTTCAGGAAGTCGGTGACGTTCTCGACCCGCTGGTGGGCGATCTGGCTGATGTGCAGCAGGCCGTCCTTTCCCGGCAGGATGTTGACCAGCGCGCCGAAGTCGAGGATCTTGGTGATCGCGCCTTCGTAGACCTTGCCGATCTCGGCCTCGGCGGTGATCTCGGTGATGCGGCGCTTGGCGTGCTCGGCCTTGTCTGAGTCGGTGGACGCGATGGTGATGGTGCCGTCTTCACCGATGTCGATGGTGCAGCCCGTCTCTTCGGTCAGCGCACGGATCATCGAGCCACCCTTGCCGATCACGTCCCGGATTTTTTCGGTGTTGATCTTCATCGTGTACAGACGCGGTGCAAATTCACTCACCTCGGCCTTGGCTTCACCCACCGACGACTGCATGCAGCCCAGGATGTGCAGGCGGGCTTCCTTGGCTTGCGCCAGGGCCACTTGCATGATCTCTTTGGTGATGCCCTGGATCTTGATGTCCATCTGCAGCGCGGTGATGCCACCGGTGGTGCCGGCCACCTTGAAGTCCATATCGCCCAGATGATCTTCGTCGCCCAGGATGTCGGTCAGCACGGCGAAACGATTGCCGTCCTTGATCAAGCCCATCGCGATGCCGGCCACATGCGCCTTCATCGGCACACCAGCATCCATCAGCGCCAGGCAGCCGCCGCAAACCGAAGCCATCGACGACGAGCCGTTGGACTCGGTGATCTCGCTCACCACGCGGATGGTGTAGGGGAAGTCTTCCTTGCTCGGCAGCGCGGCAATCAGCGCCCGCTTGGCCAAGCGGCCGTGGCCGATCTCGCGCCGCTTCGGGCTGCCCACACGCCCGGTTTCGCCGGTGGCGAAGGGGGGCATGTTGTAGTGCATCATGAACCGGTCTTCATAGTCGCCGGCCAGCGCGTCGATGCGCTGCGCGTCACGGTCGGTGCCCAGCGTGGCGATGACCAGCGCTTGCGTCTCGCCGCGGGTGAACAAGGCCGAGCCGTGGGTGCGCGGCAGCACGCCGGTGCGGATCTCGATCGGCCGCACGGTGCGGGTGTCGCGGCCGTCGATGCGCGGCTCGCCGCCGAGGATCTGGCTGCGCACGATCTTGGCTTCGATGTCGAACAGCAGGCCTTCAACCGCCACCTTGTCGAACACCAGGCCGTCGGCCTTCAGGGCCGCCATCACGTTGCTGGTGACCGTGCGGCAGGCTTGCGTGCGGGCCTGCTTGCTGCGGATCTGGTAGGCCGCGCGCAGCGGCTCTTCGGCCAGCGCGCCGACCTTGGCGATGAAGGGCTCGTCCTTGGCCGGCGCTTGCCAGTCCCAGACGGCCTTGCCGGCATCACGCACCAGCTCATGGATCGCGTTGATGGCGATGTTGCCCATCTCATGGCCAAACACCACGCCGCCCAGCATCACTTCTTCGGACAGCTGGTCGGCTTCGGATTCGACCATCAGCACGGCGGCTTCGGTGCCGGCGACGATCAGGTCCATCTTGCTGTTGGCCAGCACGGCCTTGCCCGGGTTGAGCACGTACTCGCCGTTGACGTAGCCCACGCGGGCAGCGCCGATCGGGCCGTTGAACGGGATGCCCGAGATCGACAGCGCGGCGCTCGACGCGATCAGCGCGGCGATGTCGGCCTGCACCTCGGGGTTCAGGCTCAGCACATGAACAACCACCTGGACTTCATTGAAAAAGCCTTCCGGGAACAGTGGGCGGATCGGGCGGTCGATCAGCCGGCTGGTCAGGGTCTCCAGCTCGCTCGGGCGGCCTTCGCGCTTGAAAAAGCTGCCCGGGATGCGGCCTGCAGCGTAGGTCTTTTCGAGGTAGTCGACGGTCAGCGGGAAGAAGTCCTGCCCGGCCTTGGCCTCGGTGCGGGCAACGACGGTGGCCAGCACCACGGTGCCTTCGATGTCGACGACCACAGCGCCGGACGACTGGCGGGCGATCTCGCCGGTTTCCATCGTGACCTGGTGCTGACCCCAGGTGAAGGTCTTGGTGACTTTATTGAACAGGCTCATGAATTGTCTCCGTTGGGATGGATGTCAAACGCGGCGCACTCGCGGCGGCGGCGTAGGGGGGGACAGGGATGACGGGGGGACAGATAGCGGTGTGGCGTCGCGGGCGGGATGCCATTCCAGTGAGGTCCGGGGACTCAGGACACCGTTGGAATGACACAGCACTGCCGGTGCGGGCCGGACGCTCCAGACAAGAAAACGTCCAAAAAACAAAGAGCCTGCGCTGGAGGTGACCAGACAGGCTCTTGTGTTCACCGGGTGATTACTTGCGCAGGCCGAGCTTGGCGATGATCGCGGTGTAACGCTCGGGCGCCTTGCCCTTCAGGTAGTCGAGCAGCTTGCGGCGGCGGCTGACCATGCGCAGCAGGCCACGGCGGCCGTGGTGGTCCTTCAAGTGGGTCTTGAAGTGGGGCGTCAGGTCATTGATGCGCGCGGTCAGCAGCGCAACTTGAACTTCAGGCGATCCGGTGTCGCCGGTGCCCCGGGCATTGCTGGCGACGGTCTCGGCCCGGTGGGCTTTGTCTACGGACATGGTGTTTCCTTTGGGAATTGGAAGCCGCCATGCCCGAAAACCTCCGCGTTTGTGGAGGACTTCAGTGACGGTTTCCGGTTTATGACTTGCGGTCGCGGGTGAAACCAACCCACGCCGTGCTTGAATCGAACACTTTGAACCACGCATCCGGCAAAACCGAGCTGGATGCGCAAAACCTTCGGATTATAGCCTCAAGGCCTCGCGCAGCCGGGCCACACCGGCCACCAGCCGCGCCGTGTCCTGCGAGGCAAAGCACCAGCGCAGCCAGCCCTCGCCTTCATCACCAAACGCCGCGCCCGGCGCCAGGCCCAGGCCGACCTCGGCCACCAGGCGTTTTGCAAAGGCCAGCGAGTCGTCGGCGCCGGGCACCCGGAAAAACGCGTACATGCCGCCCAGCGGCGTGGCCGACTGCACACCGGGGATGGCAGCCAACAGCGGGCACAGCGCGTCGCGGCCGGCCTTCAACCGACCGATCAGCTGCGGCACAAATTCATCCGCCATCGCCAGCGCCGCCAGCCCGCCACGCTGCACAAACACCGGCGCGCAAGAGCTGTTGAACTCGACCAGCTTGCCCACCGCGTCGAGGTGCCCGGCCGGCAGCACCAGCCAGCCGAGGCGCCAGCCGGTCATCAAGAAACTCTTGGAAAAGCTGTGCACCACCACCAGCCGGTCGTCGGGCGCGGCGATGTCCAAAAAGCTGGGCGCGGCGCGCTGCGGCAGGCCGGCAGCGTCCAGCCCAAACCAGACCCGGTCGTAAACCTCGTCGGCGACGATCCAGGTGCCGGTGCGGCGGCAGTGCGTCAGCAGGGTCTGCTGCTCGCCCTGGGTCAAGGTCCAGCCGGTGGGGTTGTTGGGGGCGTTGAGCAGCAGCACGCGGGTGGTGGACGTCACCGCCGCCAACAGCCGCTGCAGGTCCAGCCGCCAGGCGCCCTGGGCGTCGGGTGCCAGGGCGACCCGGGTGATGCGCCCGCCCAGGATCTCGGGTTGCGCCGGCAGGTTGGGCCAGACGGGCACGACCACCACCACCTCATCGCCGGCATTGACCAGCAACTGCATCGCCGTCATCAGGGCGGTGACACCTGAGGAGGTGACGACGATGCGGTCCGGCCCCGGGTCGCCATGCAGCGCCGCGGTATAGCTTCGCAAGGCCTCGCGCAACTCGGCCAGGCCCAGGTTGTGGCTGTAAAAGGTCTCGCCCCGCATCAGCGAATCAGCGGCGGCGCGGCGCACCGGCTCGGGTGTGACCTCGTCGCTCTCGCCAAACCAGAAGGCCAGCACATCGCTGCGGCCCAGGCCGGCATTGGCCACTGCGCGGATCTTGCTGCCGGGCAGCCGGCGGATGGTGTCGCGCATGGGGGTGTTGCTCCTCAATCGGGCCGGATCATCCGGCATTCTGCGGGCCGCTCGACCTGGCCGGCCTCGAATCGCCGCACGGTGCGGAAGCCGAAGCCCGAGCCTTCGACCTCGTGGGCAATGCCGGGGGTACCGGCCCGGCCCATCACGCTGACGTAGAGCGGCTGCTGGAACTGGTGGTCGGCGGCGCGCATCCGTCCCTCGTGAAAGCCGGCCAAAGTGCCAAGCCGGGTGGTGTCGAGCTCGAGACCTTCCAGCGCCAGCGCCACGGCGACCGGGTCGGTGCTGCCGGCCCGCTCGATCGCCTGCACCAGCAGTTCGACCATCGCCTGCATGCGGGCATGCAAATAATCGTCACGCGGATCGGGGTAGCGCCGCTGAAAACCCGCCAGCAAGGCGTCCGCCGCCTTGCCGCCCACATTGGGATGCCATTCGGCCACCGCCAGTACCCGGCCCACGCCCGCCTCGCCCAGCACCGCCGGTACGCCCAGGGCGTTGCCGTAAAAGGTGTAGAACTTGGGTGTGCCGCCCAGCTCATGCACCGCTTTGACCAGCAGGGTCAGGTCGTTGCCCCAGTTGCCGGTGACCACCGCCTGCGCGCCGCTGGTCAGGATCTTGGAGGCGTAAGGCAAAAAATCCTTGACCCGGCCCATCGGGTGCAGCTCGTCGCCCACGGTGCGGATGTCGGGCCGGCGCGCCGTGATCATGGCGCGGGCCTGCCGGCTCACCTGCTGGCCAAAGCTGTAGTCCTGGCCGATCAGATAGACCTTGGACAGGCTGCGGTCGTCCTGCAAAACGTCCATCAGCGCGGCCAGCCGCATGTCGGCATCGGCATCGAAGCGGAAGTGCCAGAAGCTGCAGCGCTCACGCGTCAGCGCCGGATCTACCGCCGAGTAGTTGAGGAACAGCGCGCGGGCTTGCGGCGCGCGCTCGTTGTGCTTGTTCAGCGCATCGAGCAGCACGTTGGCAATGGCCGAGCTGTTGCCCTGCAATACAAAACCGATCTGCTGGTCGAGCGCGCTGCGCAACACCGACAAGGCCTCGTCCGCCGCGCCCTTGCTGTCGAAGCGATGCAAGACCAGCCGGCGGGGCGCGCCGGGCAAGCGCACCCCGCCCCGGGCGTTGACCCGCTCCACCGCCCACAACAGGTTGCGCCAGACGGCCTCGCCGGCATTGCCAAACGGGCCTGACAAGCCTTCGATCAAGGCCAGCCGGATCGGCTCGGGGTTGGGCGGCGGCGAGGTAAAGGGCGAGGGCCGGGCGCCAAGTCCGACCTGGGCCTGGGCGGGTAGCGGGTGAATCAGGCCCGCCACAGCGGCGGAGGCGGTGGCGGCGGCAGCCCGCAACAGGCGGCGACGGTCCAGCGGACGGGGCAATGGGCTTGTTCGCATTCAGTCGAGGCAGTGAGCCCCAAAAAGCAAAAGGCCGCTGGATCGTCAGCGGCGGCTACGGGTCAACCCTGATTCTAGAAGCCCCGGCGGCGCCGGCTTGGCGGGCTCATGTCGCGCGGCGGGCCGGGATCGGCGTGTCGATCTGGTCCAGCGGCCAGCGCGGCCGTACCTCGAAGCCGTAGTCCTGCGACGCCTGGGCCGCACCGCTTTGCAGCCGCATCGCCGCCGCCAACGCGATCATCGCGCCGTTGTCGGTGCACAAGTCCAGCTCGGGGTAGTGCACCCGCAGGCCGCGCCGGTGGGCCGCTTGATCGAGCTGGCGCCGCAACTCGGCATTGGCGCCCACGCCGCCCGAGACCACCAGCCGGTCCAGCCCGGTTTGCCGGAGCGCGGCCAATGACTTCTTTACCAGCACCTCGACGATGGCCGCCTGGGTGCTGGCGGCCAGATCGGCCAGTTGCTGCGGCGTGGGCGAAGCGCCCAGCTTGCGGTGCTGGGTGAGCACCGCCGTCTTGAGACCAGCAAACGAAAAGTCCAGGTTGCCGCTGTGCAGCAGCGGCCGCGGCAGCGGGTAGGCGTCCGCCCTGCCCTGCGTGGCCAGTGCGGCCAGCGCCGGCCCGCCCGGGTAACCCAGGCCGATCAGTTTGGCTGATTTGTCAAAAGCCTCGCCGGCAGCGTCGTCGATGCTTTCGCCCAGCAGCGCGTAGCGGCCCACCGCGTCCACCCGCATCAACTGGGTGTGGCCACCCGAAACCAGCAGCGCGACAAACGGGAACTCGGGCGGGTCGGCTGATAAAAACGGCGACAGCAGATGGCCCTCCAGATGGTGTACGCCCAGCACCGGCTTGCCCAGCGCGGCGGCCAGTGCGCAGGCCACGCCCGCGCCCACCAGCAACGCGCCGGCCAGGCCGGGGCCGCGGGTAAAGGCCACCACGTCCACCTCGGCCAGCGTGGCACCGGCTGCCACCAGCACCTCGCGTGTCAAGGGCAGCGCGCGGCGGATGTGGTCGCGCGAGGCCAGTTCAGGCACCACGCCGCCATAGGCCGCGTGCATCTGCACCTGGCTGTAGAGCGCATGGGCGCGCAGCAGCGGCACGCCGACCGGCCGGGTGCTGACCAGCGCCACGCCGGTTTCGTCGCACGAAGACTCAAAACCCAGTACGTTCATCGGCCGGCAGTGTAGGGGCCGCCCTGGCAGCACCAACCCTCACAAACCCAACGCACGCGCAGCGCCAGCCCAGGCAAGGCTCGGCCAACGGGCGCGTCACATGCCGGTGCGCACGCACTGATTTGCACCCGCTGCGCCACCAAAGATTGCGCCTTTGGTGCGTTGCAGCATTCAAAACAGTGCATAAAAAGTGCGTGACCGGGCCATCACCATCCGCACAAACCCTGGCACGGCCTTTGCTCAGTCTTGGGCGTAGGTCAACGGCGACCTTCCACATTCAGTCCGCTCAGCGCCAGTCATTTGGCCCCGACCGGGCACAGGACGACGGCGTCCCCACCTCCGGCTCACAGCAGAGCTTCTCGGTGCGGGCGCCTTTTGTTTTTTTGACTTGCGCGAAAGCCCCTGCCATGCCCCACCTGCCCGCCCCCCTCGACCCTGAAACCTCGCTGACTACCGGGTCCAGCGTCGACCTTGGCCGCCGCGGTCTGATCCGGGCGGCTGCCGCCACCGGCGTGGCCGCCGCGTCCTGCCTGATCCCGGGCCTGCAAGCGGCCGTTTATGCCGCAGGATCGGACAAGCCCGAAAAGGAGGAGGTACGCATCGGCTTCATCCCGCTGACCGACTGCGCCAGCGTGGTGATGGCCTCGGTGCTGGGCTTCGACAAGAAGTACGGCGTCAAGATCGTCCCGACCAAGGAGGCCAGCTGGGCCGGCGTGCGCGACAAGCTGGTCAACGGCGAATTGGACATGGCGCATGTGCTGTACGGCCTGGTCTACGGCGTGCACCTGGGTGTGGGCGGCGCCAAGAAGGACATGGCCGTGCTGATGACGCTCAACAACAACGGTCAGGCGATCACCCTGTCCAAGAAGCTGGCCGAAAAAATGTCCACCCATGCAGGCGCGGTGGACGGTGCCGGCCTGGCCAAGCTGATGGCCGCCGACAAGCGGGAATACACCTTTGCCCAGACCTTCCCGACCGGCACCCACGCGATGTGGCTGAACTACTGGCTGGCGGCCAACGGCATCAACCCGATCAAGGACGCCAAGGTCATCACCGTGCCGCCGCCGCAGATGGTGGCCAACATGCGGGTGGGCAACATGGACGGCTTTTGCGTCGGTGAGCCCTGGAACCACCGCGCCATCATGGACGGCATCGGCGTTACTGCGATCACCAGCCAGGACATCTGGAAGGACCACCCCGAGAAGGTGCTGGGCACCACGCTTGAGTTTGTCAAGAAGTACCCCAACACCTCGCGCGCCGTGATGATGGCGATCCTGGAGGCCAGCCAATGGATAGACGCCAGCCTGCAGAACAAGCTGAAGATGGCCGAGACCATCGCCGACAAGAGCTACGTCAACACCAGCGTGGACGCGATCAACCAGCGCATCCTGGGCCGTTACCAAAACGGCCTGGGCAAGACCTGGGACGACGCCAACCACATGAAGTTCTTCAATGACGGCGCGGTGAACTTTCCGTACCTGTCGGACGGCATGTGGTTTTTGACCCAGCACAAGCGCTGGGGCCTGCTCAAGGACCACCCCGACTACCTGGCGGTGGCCAAGCAGATCAACCAGATCGACCTGTACAAGCAGGCCGCCTCGGCGCTGAAGGTCAGCGTGCCCAAGGACGTGCTGCGCAACAGCAAGCTGATGGACGGCGTGGTCTGGGACGGCAAAGACCCGGCCAAGTACGCCGACAGCTTCAAGATCAAGGCCTGACGGCGAGGCATCAGCGCAGCCGTTTCAGCAGCCTGAGCCGCCTCAGCCGTTTCAGCCGATTCAGCCGCTCGCGCCAAGCCAGCCGCCCACCCCGCACCCGCATCCCCAGGAGCCCCGCATGGTCAGTGCCGTCTTTCACTCCCCGCTGGACGCCAGCGCCGAAGCCGCTGCCGCCGGCCGCGTCAACGCACCGGCCAAGCCAGCTGCTGACACGGTGCCAGCCGTTGCCAGGACCAAGCCGGCCAAGCCGCCACGCCAGCCCATCGACTGGCGTGAGGTTTGGCTCAAGCTGCTGCCGCCGGTGATCGGCATGGCGGTGTTGGTCGGGATCTGGGCATTGCTGACGATCAAGGGCAGCGCGTTTCCGACCCCCGGCGAGACGCTGGATGCCGCGATCAAGCTGTTTGCCGATCCGTTCTACATCAACGGGCCGAACGACCAGGGCATCGGCTGGAACATCCTGTTCTCGCTGCAGCGGGTGGCGGTGGGCTTCGGCCTGGCCGCGCTGGTCGGCATTCCGCTGGGCTTCATCATCGGCCGATTCGAGTTTTTCAACCGCATGTTCTCGCCGCTGATCAGCCTGCTCAAGCCGGTCTCGCCGCTGGCCTGGCTGCCGATCGGCCTGCTGGTGTTCAAGAGCGCCAACCCGGCGGCGATATGGACCATCTTCATCTGCTCGATCTGGCCGATGGTGGTCAACACGGCAGTCGGTGTGCAACGGGTACCGGCCGACTACCTGAACGTGGCCCGGGTACTTGCCTTGAGCGAGTGGAAGATCATCACCCGCATCCTGTTCCCGGCGGTGCTGCCCTACATGCTGACCGGCGTACGCTTGAGTGTGGGCACCGCGTGGCTGGTGATCGTGGCGGCCGAGATGCTGACCGGTGGCGTCGGCATCGGCTTCTGGGTCTGGGACGAGTGGAACAACCTCAATGTCAAGCACATCATCATCGCGATCTTTGTCATCGGCATCGTCGGCCTGCTGCTGGAGCAAGCGCTGATGGCGGTGGCCAAGCGCTTCTCGTTTGATGACTGAAACACGCGACCAAAACCTCTCAGCCCGTCAGGAGCCCCAAGCCATGAACAAGTTCATCGATGTCCAGAACGCCGAGATGGTGTTCTCGACCCAAAAGGGGCGCTTTCACGCCCTGCGCGAGATCAACCTCGGCGTGGCCAAGGGCGAGTTCGTCACCCTGATCGGCCACTCGGGCTGCGGCAAGAGCACGCTGCTCAACCTGATCGCCGGCCTGACCCTGCCGACGGCCGGCGTGCTGCTGTGCGACAACCGCGAGATCGCCGCGCCCGGCCCCGAGCGTGGCGTGGTGTTCCAGAACCATTCGCTGCTGCCCTGGCTGACCTGCTTCGAGAATGTGCACCTGGCGGTCGAGCGGGTGTTTGGCGCGACCGAGTCCAAGGCCCAGCAGGCGGCACGCACCGAGGCCGCGTTGGCGCTGGTGGGTATGGACCACGCACTGGCCAAGCGCCCACACGAAATCTCCGGCGGCATGAAGCAACGTGTCGGCATCGCCCGGGCGCTGGCGATGGAGCCCAAGGTGCTGCTGATGGACGAGCCCTTCGGCGCACTCGATGCACTGACCCGCGCCCACCTGCAGGACGAGTTGCTCAAGATCGTGGCGCGCACCCAGCGCACGGTGGTGATGGTGACGCACGACGTGGACGAGGCGGTGCTGCTGTCGGACCGCATCGTGATGATGACCAACGGGCCGGCCGCGACTATCGGCGAGATCCTGCGTGTAGACATCCCGCGGCCGCGTAACCGAGTGGAACTGGCCGAGGATTCACGCTACGTGCACTGCCGCAAAGAGGTGCTGGACTTTCTCTACACCCGGCACGGCCACGTCGAGCGGGCGGCCTGAGCAGGACTTGATCGGGCGGCGCTGGCGCTGGGCGCTGGGCGCCTGGCGCTGGCCCGGCCGGCCCGTCCTGGCCAGTCGCCGCAGCGCAGGTCGCCGCTGCGACAAGCCTGGTGGCGGGGGCTCGCCACAATCCCGAGCATGGGAACCCTCTACCTCGTACGCCACGGCCAAGCTTCGTTCGGCAGCGACAACTACGACCAGCTCAGCCCCTTGGGCGCACGCCAGTGCCAGCGCCTGGGCGAGTACTTTGCCAGCAAGGGCCGGCGCTTTGATGCGGTGATCACCGGCACGCTGCTGCGCCAGACCCAGAGTCTGGACGCCATCGCCGCCGGTCTGGGGTGTGGTCTGGACAGCGGCCGAGCCGCGCCATTGCCCACCACCCTGCAATTGCCCGGCCTGAACGAGTACGACAGCCACGCCGTGATCGCCGCCGTGCACCCCGAGCCGCTGGCAAGGCCCGACACGCCCGAGTTGTACAAGCACCACTTTGGCCTGCTGCGCAAGGGCCTGGCGTGCTGGATGGCCGGCAGCACCCAGCCGGTGGGCATGCCCAGCTACGCCGACTTTGTGGGCGGCATCCGCGACGCGCTGGACCAGGTGCGCAGCAGCGGCCACGCCGAGGTGCTGATGGTCAGCAGCGGCGGGCCGATCTCCACCGCCGTTGGCCACGTACTGGGCACGGCGCCCGAGGTGACGATCGAGCTGAACATGCGCATCCGCAACAGCGCGGTCACCGAGTTTGTCTTCAACCCCAAGCGCCACATGCTGTTGAGCTACAACGTGCTGCCGCATCTGGATGCAGAAGGGTATGCGGACTGGGTGACCTACGCCTGAAACGGGTGTGCCGAACGGCTGGGATCGGCGCTCAGCGGTCGCCTGTCAGGTTGCGGCAGACCATCGGGCGGAACCCGCTGGCGCCATCTGCTGGGGTCTGAATTTGCGCCGACTGATGCTTTCCGGGCGCAAGGGGCCAGGCCACACTGGAGGCGCTTCACAGTGTTGCCGTGCCGGCAGTGCGTGAGGCAACCAGTCACCCCACACTTGACGCAAGGCCCGAAAGAACACCATGACTCAGAAACTGGCCGACAAGGTCGCCCTTGTCACCGGGGGCACCAGCGGCATCGGCCTGGCCACCGCCAAGCGTTTTGTCGCCGAAGGCGCCCATGTGTTCATTACCGGCCAGCGCCAAGCCGAACTCGACGCCGCAGCCGAAGCGCTCGGTGCCTCGGCAACGGCTTTCAGCGTCTACAACGCCAGCAAGGCGGCAGTGCGCAGCTTTGCCCGCAACGGGATCCTGGAC